>OGYI01000639.1_pt1 | contig 42408 bp, 43 predicted proteins | sample 1576521 | NCBI WGS metagenome assembly OGYI01 (sample SAMEA3541484, study PRJEB24748) | human gut metagenome | biome: human gut; feature: human-associated habitat; material: faeces | place: China | collected 2012
CCTCCTGGTCCCAAACCAGGCGCTCTAGCCAAGCTGAGCCACACCCCGATATTGTTTACTTTGTGTCATCTTGTTGTATCTCCGTGACACAATAGCTATTATATAGCAAGGTTCGAATATTGTCAATAACTTTTTTGATTTTTTTGCATTTTTTTACATATCTTTTCTTATACATATTTCAGCTCAATCTCCGGCACGCCCGATGCATCAATCTCCATGATCATATAGGTCTTCTGACGCCCGCTCTGGCGCGGGTAAGAGATACTTCCCGGATTCAATATCGTCACGCCGTCTTCTTCATGCAGCGATGGCTTATGTGTATGTCCATACATCACAATATCAGCGTCTCTGCCTTTAGCTTCTTTCAGCAAATCACTCTCTCCCATAGATACATAATAATAGTGTCCATGTGTAATGAAAATATGATTTCCTTCCACAACGAATTCTTCTTCCTGAGGAAGATCACTGAAATAGTCATTATTTCCTGCAACGATATGTACCGGACAGTCTGCCAGTGCTTCTATATAATCAGCCCCGCCTTCCACATCTCCAAGATGGATAAGCATATCAATCGGCTTCTCCCGCTCCAGAACCTGTTCCAGAGATACGTGAGCCTTATGTGTATCACTTACGATCAGTATTTTCATTTCTTTTTATTCTCCAGAATCTCACGCATTTTCCGAAGTCCTTCTCCTCTGTGGCTTCGTCTGTTCTTCTCTTCCGGCGCAAGTTCTGCGCTGGTACATCCACATTCCGGCAGATAGAAAATCGGATCATATCCAAATCCGTTTTCTCCGGCAATCTCATGACCAATAATGCCCTCCATCGTGCCGCGCACAACTTCATGGCTTCCATCCGGAAGTACAGCTGCGATCGCACAGACAAACCGAGCTGTACGTTTTTCGTCCGGCACACCATCCAGACGGTCTAAGAGCGCCTGATTTTTAATATCATAGGAAGTATCCTCTCCCATGTACCGCGCAGAATAGATTCCCGGCTCTTTGTTCAGATAATCGATTTCCAGGCCGGAATCATCTGCCATCACAACTGCTTCTTTGTATTCCGGCATCTCATGTGCGATTTTCGCAATCTCGGATGCTTTGATCAGTGCATTTTCTTCAAATGTGGTTCCATCCTCTACAACATCTGCCTGAATCTCTGCTTCTTTCTGTGAGAGAATCTCCAGTCCCAGACCGTCAAGGATCATACGGACTTCCACCATCTTATGCTCATTTCCTGTTGCAAATATTATTTTCTTCATCTACTGCTCCTCTCTCGGTTTTTTCGGCGGCTTCGGTCCCATAAACTGATAGAAATATGTCTTCAACATTCCATTGTAAATCTTCCGGTTCTTATCCGCTTTCCGTCCGAAATAACGCTGTGCATCTTCATAAGAAGTAATCATGTAAGCCGACCAGCTGTCAAGTCCTGCAAAGCTCTCGCCAAATGCACGATACAGTTCCGGCAGGTCTTTCTTATCTTCCAGACGTTCTCCGTAAGGCGGGTTCGTCACGATAAATCCGTATTTCTTCGGATGACTTAAGTTTCTTACATCTCTCTCCTGAAAATGGATCAGATGATCCACTCCGGCTTCTCTTGCATTTCTTCTTGCGATCTTAATGACTGATCCATCGATATCATATCCCTGAATGTCCACGTCAATATCGTCCTTAATCAGATCATTTGCCTCGTTGATCACGTCATACCACATCTTCTTCGGGATCAGGTTCGTCCACTCTTCTGCCGTGAAGGAACGATTCATTCCCGGCGCGATATTTGCAGCCATCATTGCAGCTTCTATCGGAAATGTTCCACTTCCGCAGAACGGATCTACGAATACACGGTCTTTCTTCCATGGTGTCAGCTTGATGAGTGCTGCTGCCAGAGTCTCCGTGATCGGCGCTTTTCCGGAAACTTCACGGTATCCTCTCTTGTGCAGGGACACACCGGATGTATCGATTCCTACTGTAACGATATCTTTCATCAAAAATACACGTACCGGGTAAGAAGCTCCGTCTTCCGGAAACCACTCGATTCCATAATATTCCTGCAGCCGTCTGACCATTGCTTTCTTCATAATAGACTGGATGTCTGACGGACTGAATAATTTACTCTTAACAGACGCTGCCTTGGCAACCCAGAATTTTCCATTCTTCGGAATATAACGCTCCCACGGCAGGTTCTTTGTCTTGTCAAATAATTCTTCAAATGTTACCGCTTTGAAACTTCCTGCTTTTACAAGGATTCTCTCTGCTGTCCGCAGGAAAATATTGGCACGACAGATTGCGTCTTCATCTCCGTAAAATGTCACTCTTCCATCTTCTACTTCTGCGATATCATAGCCAAGGTCTATGATCTCTCTTTTTAAAACTGCCTCCAACCCAAAATGGCATGGTGCAATCAATTCTATTTTACTCATATATTTCTCCTGTTTCTTCCGTACTTTTCTGTTTGTACTCTTTCTTAGTATATTCTACATAAAAAAAGCGCGCAAGGTTTTTATAACAAAGAATATGACTTTGCATATCTGCCGGAAGATTTTTATATAAAAAAGGCTTCCCTGAAAATACCTGTATCTTCAGGGAAGCCTTTTTGTTTACTTCATTATAAATGACTACCATCATAAAGCGCAAACTGCATCACACATTATTTGATTTCTGCTTTTGCTGCTTTTGACCATGCCGAATAGAGTTTGACACTCTTTCCGCCATATTTCACTGTCTTATAAGTGCGGATTGTTACGCCATTTTCTGATTACTGTCTCTCTTTGTAGCCGTGGCAGTTGCTATCAGAAGAATTTCTATTGGATTCATTCTTGTCGGACTGCCCATATGCATTCTTTTTGGATGCATTCTTATTATATCCATTTTTGTTAGATGAGTTCTTGTCTGCGATGTTTTTGCCATAAGCATTCTTATCAGATGCATTCATGTTTGATGAGTTTTTTGCCATTTTAAATTCCTCCTAATTCTTTTTTAAGTTACAGGATTATTGTGTCCATCTGCATCTGTTTTATGTATCTTTTTCACAAAAACAAGCTTACAAATATATTAAGATTTTTTTAAGGTTTTTCTTGCTTTTTGACTCTTGCTATATTATACTTAAACTTGTAGAAAGGTTACTTTCTACAACCCCTTATTAATTATTTATACTCCCCTCAAAAGACCGATGGCTCCCCCATCGGTCTTTTACTTTATATTTTTCTTTTTATCACAGGGATTCATCAAATTTTTCTTCTGCTTTCAGTTCTTATCTTCGTCTCTGTCCGATTACCCGGAGAATCCACATCAACACAATAAGCGGAATAACGATCGGCGCAAGAATGCTGATAATCCCTCCGATCACTGCCACGATCAAAACGATAATTCCAACAAGCCCCAGTATCAGAAGAAGTTTCTTCCACCAGCTGTCCAATCCAAATACATGGACATTGCCATATCTATTCTGTTTGCCGGAATCATATTCGCCATTTGCAGTGGTCTCACTTCTGTATTCACCTTCTGTGTACTCCTGGTTCTCCTGTGCATCTATGATCGTACGCGCGATCGCCCATGGATCTCCCAATTCATCTATCACTTCTTTTTCGGATTTTCCTTTCGCTACTTCATCTGTAATATACTGCTTATAATAATTCACATTCTCACTTACAACTGCACCACTTAAGTCATTGCCAAGTGCGGCTCTTAATTTTTCCAGAAATTCCTGTTTCGTCATTCTATTATCTCCTTAATCAGCAAAATGTGCCTAATAAAAAACCTTGCACTTAGGATAGCACATACAAGTTGCCATTCCAAGTGCAAGGTTCTTAAAATTTTCTAATGAATTTATAAAAATCAGGAGTTCATATTTATCGTATCTTTTATCTATCGCAAAACCGATTACACTTCAAAGATCAGATCTCCATATGATGGCATCGGCCATGCTTCTTTGTCTACGATCATTTCCAATTTGTCAACCGGTGTACGCAGAGTTTCCATTGCAGGTACTACATCGAAGTGATAGAATCTTGCCTGCTCTTCACCTTCATCCATAGCTGCTGCCTTATCAGTTACAGCACTGAGTGCATCCAGTGCGCTCTTTGTCGCAGCCAGGAGATCACTTGTCTCTTTCAGCAGTCCAGCCTGTACGGAAGCGTCTACTCCTGCTTCTTTCACTGCAAGTACTGTATCTGCCAGAGATTTTGTATATTTGATAACAGCCGGGATGATCTGTTTGCTTGCCATGTCGATCATTGTACGCGCTTCAATGTTGATAGCCTTTGAGTAGTTCTCATACTTGATCTCTACACGTGACTCAAGCTCTGCCTTTGTGAATACTTTAAACTTTTCAAACATAGATACTGTATCTTCTGTTACCAGTGCCGGTACAGCTTCTACCATAGATTTGATGTTCGGAAGTCCTCTTCTCTCAGCTTCTTCTACCCATGCATCTGCATATCCGTTACCATTGAAAATGATTCTCTGGTGCTCTGTTGCATATTTCTTGATCAGATCATGTACTGCCATATCGAAGTCATCTGCTTTCTCCAGGACATCACACGCCTCTGCAAATGCCTCTGCTACGATTGTGTTAAGTACAACGTTTGATCCGGAAATAGAATCTCTTGATCCTACCATACGGAACTCAAATTTGTTACCTGTAAATGCAAACGGCGATGTACGGTTACGGTCTGTTGCATCTTTTGCAAGATCCGGAAGTGTACTTACACCTGTCTCCAGTCTTCCGCCTTTCAGACTGTGTGTAGCTTCTCCGGTATCTACGAGCTGGCGGATTACATCTTCAAGCTGATCTCCAAGGAAAATAGAGATGATAGCCGGAGGTGCCTCGTTTGCTCCCAGTCTGTGATCATTTCCTACATCCGCTGCAGATTCACGAAGCAGTGCTGCGTGTTTGTCTACTGCTTTCAAGATACATGTCAGCACCAGTAAGAACTGTACGTTCTCATGAGGTGTCTTGCCTGGCTCTAACAGGTTTTTACCATCATCTGTAGTCAGTGACCAGTTGTTATGTTTACCGGATCCGTTGACACCTGCAAATGGTTTCTCATGAAGCAGGCATTTCATTCCATGCTGGCATGCAACTCTCTTCAATGTCTGCATTACCAGGTGGTTGTGGTCAACAGCTACATTTGCTTCACCGTAAATCGGTGCAAGCTCATGCTGTGCCGGTGCAACTTCGTTGTGCTGTGTCTTGGATGCAACTCCAACTTTCCACAGTTCAATATTGACGTCCTTCATAAATCCGGCAATTCTCTGACGGATGGTTCCGAAATAGTGATCGTCCATCTCCTGTCCTTTTGGAGGCATCGCTCCAAATAAAGTACGTCCTGCATAAATAAGGTCTTTTCTCTGCTCAAACTTTTCAGCATCTACAAGGAAATACTCCTGCTCTGCTCCAACAGAAGGAGTTACTTTCTTAGCTGTTGTATTGCCAAATAAACGAAGCAGTCTCAGTGACTGTTCATTGATTGCCTGCATAGAACGCAGAAGCGGTGTCTTCTGGTCAAGTGCTTCTCCTTTGTAAGAGCAGAATGCTGTCGGAATACAAAGTGTAGCGCCTGCTGCATCATGTCTTACAAATGCCGGCGAAGTACAGTCCCATGCTGTATATCCTCTTGCCTCGAATGTTGCTCTAAGTCCTCCGGATGGGAATGAAGATGCATCCGGCTCTCCTTTGATCAGTTCTTTTCCGGAAAAGCTCATCAGCACTTTTCCGTTCGGCAGTGGTGCAGAAATAAAAGAATCATGTTTCTCAGCGGTAGCTCCTGTAAGGGGCTGGAACCAGTGTGTATAATGTGTAGCTCCTTTCTCAATCGCCCACTCTTTCATCTCGTGAGCAATTACATCTGCTGTTGCAAGGTCTAATTCTTTTCCCTCTTCGATAATCTTCTTCAGATCTTTATAGACCTTCTTTGGCAAACGCTCTTGCATGACAGTATCGTTAAATACATCTTCCCCAAAAATTTCAGCTACTTTCAATGCTTCACTCATGTCTTTTCGTTTCCTTTCTTAATCGTGTCTTGTTGTCTGTATTCAAATATTGTTGAATATGTAAGAAAAAGGCACTCCAACTTTCATTGGAACGCCTTTGTTCTCGCTACGCCTGTTAGTATAACTCAATTGTCTGAAAAAGGCAAGTATAAATTGAAATTATTCTGCTTTTCCAACAGATCCGAATAATTCCATCTTCTCCTTGACAGTTTCGATGATTGCTTCGTATCCTGGTTTTAAAAGCTTACGAGGATCATAGCCTTTTCCTTCCTGATCTTTACCCGCCTCGATATATTTGCGTGTTGCATCAGCAAATGAAAGCTGGCACTCTGTATTAACATTAATCTTAGCTACTCCGAGATCAATTGCCTTTTTAATCATGTCATCCGGAATTCCTGTTCCACCATGAAGTACCAGTGGCAGTTTTCCTGTCAGCTTCTGGATTGCATCCAGAGTCTCAAAACTTAATCCAGCCCAGTTTGCAGGATATTTTCCGTGAATGTTACCGATACCTGCTGCAAGCATTGTAACACCAAGATCTGCGATCTGCTTACATTCGTTCGGATCAGCACACTCACCCTGTCCGATAACTCCGTCTTCTTCTCCGCCGATAGAACCAACTTCTGCTTCCAGAGAGATTCCTTTCTTGTTGCAGACTTCAATCAGTTCTTTTGTCTTTGCAACGTTCTCTTCGATTGGATATTTAGATCCGTCAAACATGATAGAAGAGAATCCAGCCTCGATACACTTATAACTTCCTTCGTAAGTACCGTGATCCAGATGTAAAGCAACCGGAACTGTTGTTCCAAGCTCACCCATCATAGCTTCTACCATAGCAGCAACTGTCTTGAATCCAGTCATGTACTTTCCTGCTCCTTCAGATACTCCAAGGATTACCGGAGATTTCATCTCTTCAGCCGCATTCAGTACTGCTTTTGTCCACTCCAGATTGTTGATGTTGAACTGACCTACTGCATAGTGACCTTCAACTGCTTTTTCAAGCATCTCTTTTGCTGATACTAACATATCATATTCCTCCAATTCTTCAATTCACATTTCATTTTTTTATTATAGACCATTACTTTCAAAAAAACAAGGACAAAGAAATCAGCATTCCCGCACTCAGAAACGGGCCAAGCGGGATACTCGACTTCCGTTTCACCTTTTTGCACAAAAGCATCACGATTGTCCAGATTCCTGCCAGCAAAATGCCAGTAAAAAACGCTTGCCAGATTCCATTTGCACCAAATAAACTCCCACCTGCTGCCATTAATTTTACATCTCCGCCACCAACAGCACCCGGCTTCCATGCTGCCAGCAGAAGTAACGGTACACTGACAGCAAACACTCCAACGCACACCGCCTGCCATGAAAGTTCAGGGCAGAGCATCCGGTACGCTGCCGCCAGCGCTCCAAATGCCAGCACGGACCGATTTGAAATTCTGTGTGTACGCGCGTCCTGTCCGGCAATCCACACCAGACAGGTGGCAAGCAGATACAGCATAAACCATCTGCACAAATATATTTTTGAAAATATCATCATAAAATTATATCTCCTTTTACTACATTATATGATGCCAGGTCAAAAGCCTGACACCCTGTATCAAAAATCTGTATGAAAGTAAAAATGTACTATTGCGATGTCATAATTTCAGGAATTATGCAGGCTGAACTGCCTGACTTGATATTGTAGATATATAAAACAAAACCGGAATTCATGATGAACTCCGGTTTCATACTGAGTGACTCCCAGGGGAATCGAACCCCTGATTCCAGCGTGAGAGGCTAGCGTCTTGACCGCTTGACCAGGGAGCCTTGCTCTTTCGTACTTGCCTAGTATAGCAAACATTCTATAAATAAGCAAGTACTTTTTTTCATTTTTTATGTTTTTTTGCAATTTTTTCTACAGCCCTGCATTTTTCGGCTGCTTTCGCTAGTTTTCTTTCTTGTGATTCACAGACAATTTCTTCATTTCATCTTCCGGAACCATTAGATGTAACTGTTTCTGCAAATTCTCAATGACAACTTCATCATGGCTTCCGCCATACTCCCCATCCAATGTCCATGGGATCTCTTCAATCGACTCGAATGTGATCTTGCCTGTCTTGAATGTGTACATATGCTTTGTGTCCACCTGTTCGATCAGAAGTGATGCGATGATCTCCTGTAAAGCAATTGGATTCTTCGGTGTCTTAATCAATGTAACTTCAAACAGACCGTCGTCAAATGCGACTTCCTTTCCGATCATATTGCGGAAACCGCCTACAGATCTGGAATTTGTTACCATTCCGAATACAAATTCGTCCTCGATCACCTCTCCGTCATGTTCTACTTTGATCCGGTAAGACGGAATGTTAAACAGACGCTTCGTTCCCTCCAGAAGGTATGCAAGATGTCCGAGCACGTTCTTCAATTCCTGCTTTGTCTCATAAGATACATCCGTAAATAAACCAAACGCGGCAATATAGACGAAAATACCGTCATTGAATTTACCGACATCACAGCAGAATTCGGAACCATTCACTGCATTGTCCGCAGCTTTCAGAACATCTTTCGGAATATGCAGGCTGTTCGCAAAGTCATTCGTTGTTCCAGCCGGAATATATCCGATCGGATCACGGTCTTCACGTTTCATCATTCCGGTCACAACTTCATCCAATGTTCCGTCACCTCCGCTGCACACAACCAGATCATATGTACTGGCATCATATTCGGATATTTTCTTATATGCGTCATGATATGCCTGCGTCGGATAGATCACCACTTCATAACCTGCTTTCACAAAAATATCCACAACGTCTGACACCTTTGGTGCGAGCATGCCTTTACCGGCATGTGGATTATATACAAACAGTAATCTTTTCATACTCCGCTCTCCTTTCACTCGTCTGAAAAAGAGTTCCTTAACCGGAACTCTTTTCTTATGTCTTATATTATCATTATGTATGATTATTTGTTAGCAACGAGGAATGCTTCCACACCTGCTACTGCCTCGGATTCATCCTCTCCGTCTGCTGCAACAGTAATCGCCGTTCCTTCTGAAAGATTCAGGCTCATCATTCCCATAATACTCTTTGCGTTAATCTTCTTATCATCCATCTCAATATATACCTGACTCTTATACTGGCTCGCTTCCTGCACAAGGTGTGCAATCGGTCTTGTTTCCATATCCATGCTGTTTCGAATCGTAACAGGCTTCTTAATCATAGTGTTGCTCCTCCTTATTTTCCCTTAACTTATTCGCTATCTCACTTAATTTCCTCAGTCTGTGATTCACACCTGATTTTCCTACAGGTTCACGTAACAGACTTCCCAGCTCCTTCAGTGCTGCATCCGGATATGCCAGACGTGTAAGGGCGACGTCTTTCAACCCATCCGGCAATTCATCAAAACCAATCGTATCCCGGATATATGCAATATCCTCCATCTGCCTTACTGCGGCAGAAACGGTTTTGTTAATATTAGCAGTTTCGCAATTCACTTTCCTGTTGACGGCATTACGCATCTCTTTCAGGATCCGGACATTCTCCAGCTCCAGTAATGCAACATGCGCCTCCATAACATTCAGCATATCCACAATCTGGGAACCTTCCTTCAGATATACAACATGCATCCGCTTCCGCTGTACAATCTTCGCATCGGTTCCGAAGCTGTTCATCAGAGTCTTCAGATGCTCTGCCCGTTCTTCCTGCGCACATACAATCTCCAGATGGTATGACTTCGTAGGATCACTCATTGATCCCGCCGCAAGAAATGCGCCCCGAATATAGGCTCTTTTACAACAGACTGCCTGAACGTCCGCATTCTTTACCGCAAGGAGTTCTTCTCCCCTCCAGAAGAGATGATAACTCCAGTTGTCCTTTCCTGCATGTCTTCGAATTACGATATCAGTCTTTATATTAAATGTTTTTCTCATTAATGTAAAGCATTTTCTTGCAACTGGATAATTTTCCGTGTCCACCTGCAAAGTGATTCTGCCCTTAAAATCTTCCGAAAAATGCCCACACATTTGCACAATTGCAGAAAGTTCTGCAAGATTGCAATGTCTTGCATCCGTCGAATGTTCTGCCAGTTCTTCTTTTATTTTCCCGGAAAATGACATTTCCTGCTCCTATCTTGCTTTCGTTTTAGCATCCTTTTCAATGTCTCTGTGTTCGATTCTAACGCCATAGTTTTCTTCATTTTCCTGAAGTGTTTCGTATAATGCATTCGCCAGAGTTACGGATCTGTGTTTTCCACCGGTACAACCGATTCCGATCACAAGCTGCGTCTTTCCTTCTGCCACGTAATTCGGAATCAGAAATTCAATCATGTCTGTCAGTTTCTCCAAAAATTCCCAAGATTTCTCATTTTCCATAACATAATCTCTGACTTCTTTGTCATTACCGCTCTTTGAACGTAATTCTTCTATATAATATGGGTTCGGCAGAAAACGGACATCAAATACAAGATCTGCATCACTTGGGATTCCGTATTTAAATCCAAAAGACAGAACTGTTATGTATAAGTTCTTGTATTCCTTGTTTTCTACGAAAATTTTATTCAGTTCGCCTTTTAATTCGCGCGTCAGCATATGGCTCGTATCCAACAGGTAATTTGCCTTCTTCTTAAGAAAGCTTAATTTTTCACGTTCCTCGGCAATTCCTTTGTCCACTCTCTGGCTGCTGCCGGACAATGGATGAAAACGTCTTGTCTCTTTATATCGTTTGATCAGCACATCGTCACTGGATTCCAGGAACAGAATCTCATAAGTAAGTCCTGCTTCATCCAGCTCACTAAGTACACGCTCCAGTTCTTTGAAACTCTGACCGCTACGGATATCCACGCCAAGCGCCGCCTTATTCATCTCTGTACCCGGCACACTTAAAAGCTCTGCAAATTTGGGAATCAATGGCACCGGCAGATTATCTGCGCAAAAATAACCCATATCTTCCAGCATCTTAAGCGCTGTACTTTTTCCTGCTCCCGACATACCCGTTACAATCACAAATCTCATACTAGAACTCTCCTAATCTTTTTACTTCCGGCTCTAATTTCACGCCGAACTTTTCCTCCACTCTGTCTGACACCTGCTGCATCAGTTCTACGATATCTGCTGCTGTCGCATGATCCTTATTAATAACAAATCCGCAATGTTTTTCGGAAACCTGTGCGCCTCCTACCTGAAAGCCACGGAGATCTGCATCCTGGATCAGTTTTCCGGCGAAATATCCTTCCGGTCGCTTAAATGTACTTCCGGCACTCGGATATTCCAGCGGCTGTTTTGTAATGCGCTTTTCCTTCAGCTCATCCATGTAAGCCCTGATCTCATCTGCATTTCCACTCTTAAGTTCAAGAACTGCCTCTATGACAATGTAGCCTTTTTTTGCGATTACGCTTGTACGGTATCCCAGTTCCAGCTCTTCCTTCGGAATCGTAAGGAATTCTCCCTCATCCGTCAAAACTGTCACTTCCTTCAGAACATCTTTCATCTCACCACCGTATGCTCCGGCGTTCATCACACAGGCGCCGCCGAGCGTTCCCGGAATTCCTGCCGCAAATTCAAATCCCGTAAGACTTTGCTCCAGCGCTTTCGCTGCAACCTGTGAAAGCAGTGCTCCCGCCTGTGCGCAGATTACATTTCCCTCGCAGGTAATCTCATTCATCTCTTTGAAAATCTGGATTACAACGCCTCTGTAGCCTTTGTCTCCGACCAGAAGATTACTTCCATTTCCAATTATATAATAAGGAACATTCTCCGCTTTACAGCATGTAATAACCTGTAAAAGTTCTTCCTTTGTCTTCGGTACCACGTATACGTCTGCCGGGCCACCTACCCGGAACGTAATATGATTCTTCATCGGTTCGTCTGCTTTCACCTGTGCAGACGAAAGAATCTGTTTCAATTTATCATATATATTCTGATTCATCTATGATTTCTCCTTATAGAATAGAGTGTGTCTTTTATTCCTTGTACATCATACAATAAATAAACTGCAAATTCAACGAACTCTTGCAAAATACCATGAAATGCGCTATATTAGTGCCATATACAAACCAAAAGGAGTGATATTTAAATTGGGTTCGGATGACGCCATACAATTTATAATTCTAATAATTCTGCTGCTTCTGTCGGGGTTCTTTTCTTCCGCAGAAACGGCTCTTACAACTGCAAGTCAGATTCGCATGCGCACATTGGAAGAAGAAGGCAATAAGCGCGCGAAGACTGTACTTCGTATCACGGAAAATTCCAGCAAATTGCTAAGTACAATCCTCATTGGAAATAATATCGTGAATACGGCTGCCGCTTCTCTGGCAACAACTATTGCCTACAAGCTGGGCGGATCTATGGTCGCTGTCGCAAGTGCGATCATTACAGTGCTGATTCTTCTGTTCGGAGAAATCACGCCAAAGACAACTGCGACTGTTTACGCGGAGAAGATTTCTCTGCTTTATGCACCTGTCATCAGCTTTCTCATGAAAGTCATGACACCGGTTATTTTCATCATCAATGGACTGTCCTCTTTGATTCTTCTTATTTTTCATATCGATCCAAATGCGAAGAATCGTACAATGACTGAAAATGAACTTCGTACCATTGTAAATGTCAGCCATGAGGACGGAGTTATTGAATCCGATGAGAAAGAAATGATCTACAACGTGGTTGATTTAGGAGATGCAAAGGCAAAAGATGTTATGGTACCGCGTGTACATGTAACATTTGCGGACGTAGAATCGACTTATGAAGAACTGATTGAGATTTTCCGAGAAGATAAATTTACAAGACTTCCGATTTTTGAAGATACAACCGACAATGTGATCGGTACAATCAATATGAAGGATCTTCTTTTATATGATAATACGAAAGAATTTCATATCCGTGATATTTTAAGAGAAGCATATTTCACTTATGAATATAAGAATATTTCCGAACTTCTCGTTGAGATGCGAGAATCCTCTTTCAATATCGCCATCGTTCTGGATGAGTATGGCGAAACTTCCGGTCTGATTACGCTTGAAGACATTCTGGAGGAGATCGTCGGTGAAATCCACGATGAATATGATGAAAATGAAGAAGATTTCGTACAGGAAGTCGGCGAACGAGAGTACCTGATTGAAGGTTCCACGAATCTGGATGACTTAAATGACCGTCTGGATCTTGATCTTACTTCAGAAGATTATGATTCCATCGGTGGATTTATCATCGAACATCTGGATCGTCTTCCGGAAGTCGGAGATTCAATCACAACGGAAGATGGTATCCGTCTTATTGTCGAAAAACTTGACAAAAACCGTATCGAAACTGTCCATGCTTACTTGCCGGAACCACAGCCGGAAGAAGAGGACGAGGAGGAATAAAGACAAGACCGTCGCTTTACGTGTATCTATCGCGTAAGCGGTGGCCTTTTGTATAATAGGAAATGCAATTTCCTATTATACAAAAAAGAGGTGGATTACTCCACCTCTTCTCCTGCCAGTTTCAGTATATCTGCAATCTCCGCTTCTGTAATTCCAAGCTTATCTGCAACTTCATCCACTGCAACTTTTCTTCCATTCTCCTCGGTCATATCACGGATCGCCTGATCCAGATCTGAGACTTTCTCTACCATGCGGTGATCTCTTCTCGTTATTTCATCCTGTGACTCCAGAAGTACATCGATTCCTGCCCGTACTTTTTCCATAATCTTCTCTTCATCCTCTGTCTGGGAAAGTGCAAGCACCAGGCTTAAGCTTCCTTCCTGTATCATATCTCCGAGAAATACATTGCCACGATGCATTTTCAATGCTTCATCTACAATCTTCGGAAGGTAATAAGCCATCTTCTCTTCCATCGGTTCTTTTGCTGCTTTCTTCTGTATCTCTTCGATACTTCTGCGGTATTCCACGAGATATGCCTGTTCTTCTGTACTGAGTTTTGTCGGCTCTTCCGCCATTCTCACTACGCCCGACTTCTTCTGATAACCATAAACCGATACTTTCTGAGACAACAGATAATCACACACCAGATCAATCTGTTCTTCGGAAAGTCCGTCTTCTGCGAAGAACTTCTCGACTTCCTCTTTCTGCATCTCACCGCCCTGTGCGATTGCTTCTTTTAATATATCACCTAATTTTTCTTTAAATTCTAAACGACCTGCCATAATATGCCTCCGTTTTTATATTATTTCCTGATATGTGCATCAACCATATCAATAATAACATAAAAGCCGGTGGCGCGTCAAAATATAGTAATTATAGCAGTCCTGCTTTCGCTTGAAACTCTTCCACGGAATCTGCTCTCGCCGCTGCTTTCAGCCAGCTTGTCAAAACCTGTAAATCTTTTTCTGATTTAATTCGAGTTTGAAGCGCTTCTGGAACATCGCCGAGTTCCTGTAAAATTTCCAGCAGAGAATCTATCTTACCTTTCAGTTTGCCAACAGCTTCGCCCTCACGTATTCCAGCGGCTTTGCCTTTCAGCATTCCAGCAGCTTCGCCCTCACGCATTCCTTCCGCTTTTCCATCTGCATACTCTTCCATGCGTATTAATCTTTCCCGCTTTTCCCATGTGTAATCCAGATGTGTCATTTTCTTCACTTCATCCCTTCTGTTTTTGAAAAAGTCTTCCAATACATGATTATCTATGCAATCTTTTATCGCACTGTCCACTGCTTCTTCCAGATTCATTTCCTGCCTTTGATTCTCTCTTACCTTTTCCACAAAATATGTATAGCCTTCCAGTACTGCTGATTTCTTTTTCAATATCTGATTGTTTTCTGGATTGATATTGTAAACTTTGCAGATGATCTCTATCTGCGGTTCCGCGACTTTGTGGTAAAAAGAATCCGACAATCTCATTTCTTCGTATTCCGGTCTCTTTTGCATTCCATTATAGAATACAATAAAATGCGGTGTCGGTATCTTTATCTGTTTCTTGCTGAACAGATCCTTGTCATTATCCTTCAACCAGTCTTCCAATGCATTTACAAAGTATATCAGACTCCTGAGTGGCATATTCGGATTGTATGTGGATTGATGCTCATAGAAATTGATGTTCATATCAATAATGAATGAAGCATCATTCCGAATGGAGAGCGATACACCTCGCTCCAGCTGAACAATCTCCACATCTTCCGGGTTGGTATACTCCGAATCGTTTAATGCATTGTAAACTTCCAGCGCATTTTCTTTGCTTTCCATTAACATGGAAAACACATCGCTTTTGTACTCTCTGTTTTTTCTCATGAATTTCTCCCTTCTTTGTTTTGAGTCCTTCACAAGAAATTGTGCGGTCTTCTTAAGTACTTTCAGGACTCCTGCTGTTTTTCGTGAAATTTAAAAGCATGAATTCCTTTCAGATACTTTAGATATAAATAGACACGCTTCAAAAGCGCAAAAGAAAAAGATGCTTTTATAGGAGTTTAACACCAACAAAGCATCTTTTCAACTTATTTTTTATAACTTTTGTTAAAGCCTGTAAATCTTTTTCTGGTTGTATCCGGGTCTGAAATGCTTCTGGGATATTACCGAGTTCCTGCAAGATTTCCAATACAAAATCTATCTTGCGCTTCCGGCTCCCGGTCTGTGATGGCGGAACAGATAGAAAATTCCTCCGAACAATCCGAAGATGATTGCCGCATAAAGTGCCATGCACATTACATTTACAATGCATCCTGCAGATGCAGATCCTGCTGCCACCATGCAGAATAACATTCCAATACCAAATACCAGCGCGCACCATCCTACGATCAAAGTTGTCAGGAATACACCGTCTGCCATATTTTCAGGGACATATTTATTTACCGTTTCCCATATAAAGTTCATAACTTTTCCCTCCTCATCCGGAATAAACCTCTATTATGCTTATATCTTTGTGAATCCTTGGAACTTACAGCCACTTATGAGCGGCACTCATGTGGCTTCCGTTCTCTGGTTCTGGTATCATTATAAGTATAGAGCGTAAAATCTAAGGAGTATCTTATGTTAAACTCTTGTAAAACTCTGCCTGAAATTTTATGAGCATCAGTATTTTATTTTCCCCGGATGACAAGTGTATCGTACCCGTCTCTGCGGAGTTTTCTCTCCATACGGACAGCTTCCATAAGCGTCATGAATGGACCAACCTGCACGCGGATATACGGACCGGATTCATCCAGATATGCCGGATAGCCTGCCGCCAGAAGTTCATCTAACAGGCGCTGTGCATATACCCAATTGCGGTACAGACCGACCTGTACACGGTAAGCACCCGGACGTGGCGTGCGGGCTTTCTCAGATAATTTGTCGTCTGGACCATTGTTTCCGGATGACTCTGTATTGTTGTTCAATGTGTCATTTCTGGCTGTTTCCACGTTGTTGTTCGTTGCCGCGTTTCTGGATGACCCTATGCTTTGTTCCGACCGCATACTCTCTAAAAGATTTGCGCTTTCTGCAGCACTATCAATTTTATTCAGAGCATTATCCGTAGAATATTCTGCATATGGCACTTTATTACTATTTGCAGAATCCATCTCATTCAGTCTATTTTCATTGTTTTCAAAATATGTCTCACTCTGTCTATCAGCGTCACTCTCAGATGACAACATTTCCTGCCCGGTTTCCGTCTGGTTCACAGCACTTTCTCTCGCCACTTCTTCCAGCGTTTCCAGTATCCCATCTGCAATTGCAAGCGCGATATCATCAAAATTCTCGTCAAATAACTGATTGTCTGTATTTGAATTAAGGAATCCGACTTCAACGAGAACTGCCGGCATTTTTGTCCGTTTCAGAACAACAAGATTTGGTCTTGCTTTCACACCCAGATTTACAAAGCCTACCGTTTCGAGATTCGCATTGATATTTTCCGCCATCCTGTATTTGATTCCGGAAAGATCGTAAACCAGGCTTTCTACACCGGATACAATATTATCCTGTTCAAAAGAGTTGCGATGAATAGAAACAAAATAATCGACACCTGCTTCATTTGCCTCTATTGCTTTCTGAAACGGTGTCTCATAAATATCTGTCGTCCGTGTATATTCTACATCTACTCCGCGGTTCTGCAGAATCTGTCCGATTGCAAGTACAAGCCGCAGAGTATCATCTTTTTCTCTTCTGCCATTATAAACAGCACCCGGATCGGTTCCTCCGTGTCCCGCGTCCAGCATAATTGAATATGGCATAAGCTGCCTCCTGCATATTTTTTCTTATTTAGAATATGCAAAAGACATCTTATATGTGCCGGATTATGATGGAAGCTATTATTATACGATTAATTTTTCATCATAAAATACATCCTCTATTTATACAATTCTTCTCTTCTAAGGTTCGTATATGGTCTGCTCTGGCGGATTTTCATGGAGTCTGAAAGATCAATATCTACATATAATAACTGCTCTGCATCCCCCACTTTTGCAAGAACATCACCGTTTGCATCAACTACGATAGATTCCCCGGCAAAATCCATCTCTCCTTCGCAGCCGACTCTGTTACACATTGCGATTGCAACACTGTTCTGAAATGCCTGCACTCTTACTTCCCACTCAAACATCTCGGATGGCTCTGCTTTCGTATTCACTGTCGGAATCAGTATCAGATCTGCTCCCATCAGCGCTTCTGTAAAGGAAAATGCTGAAACTTGAACAGTCCCAGCATTTTCTAAATCAATCATCCCATAAACGTGATGAACCTTACATATTTAAAACAATTCAGACAGAAACCTGATTATCCAACAATACGATATTTCTTATCTACTGCATTCAGAAGTTCATGTCCGTCTTCCGTTACAAGAACAAGGTCTTCTACACGGACACCGTATTTGCCTTCGATGTAGATTCCCGGCTCGATAGAGAAGATCATTCCCGGCTCTGCAACATTCTTGTTGATCGGGCTTACATCACCGTACTCGTGATCTTCCTGTCCGATGAAGTGTCCAAGACGGATTCTCCAGTACTCGCTGTATCCGGCCTCATCGATCAGATCTCTTGCCTGTGCATCGATATCGCAGAAACGCATACCCGGTTTGATTACTGCTTCTGCTTTCTCAACTGCTGTACGAACAAGATCGTGAATAGCAGCCTGCTCATCGTCTACACTCTTGCAGTAGAATGTTCTTGTCATATCTGAGCAATATCCTTTCCAGATACATCCCATATCAATCAATACACATTCACCTGCTTTTAATGTACGTGTCTCACTTGGTGTGTGGTGCTGGTCAGCAGCATTTGGTCCGAAGCATACGATTGTATCAAAGCTTACTCCGCTTGCTCCCTCTTTTAAATACTCAGCATCAATGAAATCAGCGATCTGTTTCTCTGTCATGCCTTCTTTGATATACTCAGCAGCTCGCTCCATAACTTTATCGTTGATGATGGAAGCTTCTTTCATGATCTGGATCTCTTCTGCGTTTTTGCAGGCACGAACATCATCTACACAATCAGATCCCCAGATTGTTTTCATCTTCGGGCAGCGCTCCTGAAGCGGGATCAAGAAACGAGCCGGCCATGTCTTGTCGATTCCAAGTGTACTCTCTGTATCAATGTGTTCCATCAGAACACCAATCTGGTCGTCCATATCGCTGAACCATACTTCTTCAAATCCTGTGTTTGATACATAATACAGGTAGTTTAAGAATAAAGTATGTTTTCCGTTTGCTCTCAGAAGCAGTGCGTACAGTCTCTCTCCCGGATTAACCATGATTCCTGTCAGGAAACGGATACTCAGCGGATCAGATACTAATAACTGAGACAGTCCTTTATCTTCCATTTTTTTCAATACGCGGTCAATTCTTTCGTTCATTTCGAAATACCTCCTAATGTATAATTTCGTTTCTTTTATCATATCACAATTAGTCCACGCAAACCAGTACTTTAGTCTAAACTACGGTCTAAAATTTTATATCTGCGCAACCTTGTGCGGATTCAGAATATTCTTTGGATCAAATACCTGCTTGATTCCGTTCATCAGGCGAATATTTTCTTCCGGAAGCGACTCCATAAGATATGGCTTTTTCGCAAATCCGATACCATGCTCCCCGGACACCTGTCCTCTTAACTCATGCGCCTTCCGATAAATCAGTTCCATTGCGTTTCTCATTCGTTTTTCCCATTCTTCGTCACTCAACTCATCTTTCAAAATATATGCATGCAGGTTTCCATCTCCTGCATGGCCGAAGCTCTTAATCCGGATATCGACTGTTTTCTGCAGATCATGCAAATAAGTTACCATCTCATTGACACGATTTCTCGGAACAACCATATCCACTTCATCCATATAGGTGGTAGATCCTTTGATTGCTTCCAGGAATGCACCTCTCGCTTTCCAGAGGGACTCTTCTCTTTCTTCTGTATCAGAAATCAGTACATCCAGCGCGCCCTGTTCCAGGCAGAGTTTTGCAACTTTGTCATAGGTCTCTTCAATCTCTTCTGTTGAATTTCCGTCAAATTTCAAAAGCAGGTATGCATCGGACTGTTTATCCGGGAATGCTTTTCCAAGATACTCTTCTGCATCTTCGATTACTTCCCGTTGCATAAATTCAATGGCTGTCGGAATTGCCTTGGATTTGATGATCTCCGGTACAGTATCAATCGCTTTTTCCAATGTCGGAAATGGAATCAAAAGACTGATCACACGTTTCGGAAGTGGCAGCAATTTTAAAATTGCTTTTGTAATAAATCCAAGCGTTCCCTCGGAACCGATGATCAGATCTTTCAGATCATAACCAGAACTGTTTTTTACGACTTTTCCTCCAAACTGCGTGATCTCACCATTCGGAAGAACCACTTCCAGTCCCATCACATAGTCTCTCGTTACACCATATTTCACGGCACGCATACCACCTGCATTTGTGCTGATATTTCCACCGATCGTTGCAGATTTTTCTCCCGGATCCGGTGGATAGAAGAAATCATGCTCTTCCACGTAAGCTGCCAGCTCCATCAGAAGCACACCCGGTTCTACTGTAATCGTAAGATTTTCCTCGTCCAGCTCCAGTACCTGGTTCATGAGACTGGTGTCAATCATAATTCCATGCTTGATCGCTACCGAAGAACCTACCAGACCGGTTCCGGATCCACGCGGTGTAACCGGAATTGTCTGCTCATATGCATATTTCATGATCGCTGAAATCTCTTCTGCGGATTTTACTTTTATTACAATATCCGGATAGCTGCTTGTACCGCCAAGTTCATCGTGGCTATATTCTTCATTGATATTTTCTCCGACAAGAACTCTCTCTTCATCACCGATCACATTTTTAATAAATGCAATATCTTTATCGTCTAATTTTTTATAATTTCCCATGATTATGCTCCCTTCTTTGCTTCGATCTTCTGAATCAACTGTGGCAGTATCTCATAAAGATCTCCCACCAGACAATAATGCGCTGTTTTAAAGATTGGAGCTTTTGGATCACTGTTGATTGCAAAAATATTTTCTGCATGGTTCATACCTGCTGTAAACTGTACCGCTCCTGATACGCCACATGTGATAATGAGTTTCGGGCGTACTGTACGTCCGCTTAAGCCGATCTGGCATTTTGCCGGAAGCCATCCTGCCTCTGCCACCGGTCTTGTACAGGCAAGCTGTCCGCCAAGAAGATCTGCCAGTTTCTGTAAATTTGCCAGATCCTCCGGCTTTTTCACACCACGGCCCGCAACAACAAGCACATCTGCATTCTCAATAAACTGTTCTTTTTCTTTCTGTACAATATCCAGAACTTCCACATGTGAACCTAATTTTTCTTTTGCTATCGCGCAGGAAACGATCTCTCCTTCCGCTTCTTCCTGACGCTTCGGCGCATTCATAATCTTGTATCTTACAGTTGCCATCTGTGGGCGGTGATTCGGTGTCTTAATATGCGCCATGATATTTCCGCCAAATGCCGGCCGGATCTGGGACAGGTCTGTGTCTTCGTTCATTTCCAGAATCGTGCAGTCTGCTGTCAGTCCGGTTTTCATTCTGGCCGCCACTCTCGGTGCAAGCTGTCTTCCGACTGTTGTCGCACCTACAAGAATCGAAGACGGTTTGATCTTCCCTATAAAATCTTCAAACACTACTGTGTATGGTTCTATCTTAAAACGTGCCAGCTCTTCTTCCTCATAGACAAATACTTTGTCTGCTCCGTAATGGAGCAGTTCCCGGCTCTGTTCTGTGATATGATTTCCCATAAAGAGCGCATAGACCGGATGTCCGGTTATCGCTGCCAGCTCTTTTGCTTTTCCGAGAAGTTCAAATGTGACCGGGTGGATCTTTCCGTCTACATGATCAACATAGACTGCGATTCCTTTCCATTCTTCTTTGTTGACGCTTGGTTTTACTGTGTCATCTACATATTCTACTGCACCTTTCGGACCTTTTTTCACACACAATCTGCACATTTTACAGGCTGCATTGATTGTCAGTTTCCCATCTTTTTCTTCCATTGCTCCAAAAGGACAGATCTTCACAAGTTCCTGATTATCCGTCACTTTTTCCTGATGTATAATTAACTTAGCCACTTCTTTTTCCTCCTACGCAAACTTCATTTCCACAATCTTGTCAAATAATTTCTCTGCAAGCACATCTCCGGTTTCTTCCCACACTTCTTTCTTGTCGTTTACTGCCGGCGGAAAGATTTTCTGTACCTGTGTCGGAGAACCATTCAGTCCGTAATGCATTTCATCCTGATCTTTCATATCTGCAAGAGAAAGCACCCGGATCTCTCGATCTTTTGTTTCCATTTTCTTTACATAGGATGGAAGTCTCGGTTGGAAAATGTCTTTATTCACTGCAAGAAGACACGGAAACTGCACTTTTGCGACTTCCACTTCTCCCGGAAGGTCCATGCTGACTGTAATTCCGTCTTCTTCTACTTTATTTATCTTAACAACGTCTGCCACACTTGGGATATCCAGCCATTCAGAAATCTCCGGTCCGACCTGGGCAGTATCCCCATCGGTTGTCTGTCTGCCGCAGAGGATCAGGTCAAACATTCCACAGGCTCTGATTCCCTGTGCGATCGTATAACTGGTTGCCAGAACATCTGCACCGCCAAACTTTCGGTCTGAGAGAAGCGTTCCTCCGTCTGCTCCCATTGCAAATGCTTCGCGAATCACCTGTTTTGCCTGCGGTGGTCCCATGGAAATGACATGTACACTGCCTCCTACCTGTTCACGGATCCGGAATGCACACTCCAGTGCATACAGATCATACGGATTCATCTTTGAAGCTGCACCGTCTCTTTTTAATACACCTGTAACCGGATCTACTTCTACTTTATTACTTTCTGGTACCTGTTTGATACAAACAAGAATCTTCATCTTAAGTTCCTTCCTTTCATAATTTCAAAACTCTCTCGGGTCATATAACAGATTTGATAATTATCTTCAAATCATTATATTGGTTCTACCAATTGTGTCTTTATGAAATAATTGGTAGAACCAATCATTTGTGTATTTAGTATAATTCTTCCATATGCCAGCGTCAATAATTGTTTGATTTTTCACATATATGATTTTTCTTTGACATATTTGATATTTTGTTAACCATTCAGCAGCTTGCTTATGTGCAACTTTTTTCATCTACAGAGTCTGCCTTCGCTCACCTTTTTCCAGATACTACGCCACCAGCAATAAAGCGAATTGAGGGCTTAGGATACCTCCATGTTTGTATGACGAAATTTTCATATCGTTATAACATAAAAAGAGTCCCCTTAAGTAGATTTTGGTTATTTACCATGTTTACTTAAGGAAACTCTTTTTAAACATCAACGGAGCTTGTCTCCCTTTTTATCCAATTAACCAAGTACTTCATCGATCATCTCGAAATGCCACTTAAGTGCCTGAAGTCCTTTCTCTCTGTCACCTTCTCTGAGTGCATCCACAAGATGTCTGTGACACTCGTTTAATTCTATTTTTCGATTTTCGTTTTTCAAAATCCCATATCGCATATCTTCAATAAAAATATCAAATACACCGGAGCACGCTTCCAGAATATCAATCAGAAGCTGATTCCCGGACGCTCTTGCAAGCGTGTAGTGAATGATCTTATCAAGCGTTGCATTGTTTTTGCTGTCACCGTTCTTATCCAGCTTCTCTACGCACTCTTCCATCTTTGCAAGATCCTCCTCCCTCACACGATCCAGAGCCAGTGTAAATGCAAGCACTTCCAGAGAGTATCGTACCTGTGAGATCTGTTTGTCATTGACCTGATCCATGGCAAACATCATCGCCATCGTCTCGGTGATGCTCTTCTGAAATTCACAGGTAACATAATTGCCAGAGCCTTGCTGTGAGCTGACGATTCCCATCATATCCATAATCCTTATCGCTTCCCGCACAGAATTACGGCTGACTTCCAGTTTCTCTGCAAATTCCCTTTCCGGTGGCAGCTTTTCACCCGGTTTTAATTCACCGGACAAAATCATTGTCTTTACTTTTTCTATAACTCTGGCATATGCCTTCTCTTCGCGTGCCATACTTTTCACCTTCCGGTCTTACATTCTTCTCCATATAATCCTGTACATATCCTCTATGCAATCACAAGAGAGATATTGGATTCCTGCGCTTTTTTAATGTTCTCTCTGCTCACATCACTGTCCGTGATAATCTTATATACATCCTGGATCGGGCAGATCACAGAGACGTATCCGCCTCCGAATTTACTGCTGTCAGCAAGTACATAAACCTGTTCCGCAACTTTCAGTATCGTACGTTTCACCTGCATCTGCGGTGTCGCAATCGACGTCAGTCCCACATCAAAATTAATACTGTGCACACCAATAAATGCTTTATCTACATGGAACTGTTCCATATTCTGAAGTGCTGCTTCTCCCATTGTTGCGGACAGATGTCCGCCTACATGTCCACCAATCATATAAAGTTCTACATGATCTACCCCAGCCAGCTCATTGCCCGCAAGCAGGGAATTTGTTACAACGGCAAGTCTCTTCTCCGGATGTTCTTTGATATAAGCAGCCAGGTAAAAACTGCTTGATGCATCATCTATAATAATCGTATCTCTGTCCTCAATAAATGCGTAGGCACAGGCTGCGATCTGTTTTTTACGCTCTACATTGCGGTAAATACTCTCTGCCGAATATTTTCTTACCGTCTTGCTGTCAATCTGCAATGCCCCGCCATGGGTACGTTTCAGAAGCCCTTCCTGATCCATATTTTTAATATCGTTTCGGATCGTCACTTCTGAACATCCCAGTTCTTTACTGAGTTCTGCTACTCTGACACTTCCCTTTTCTTCCAGTTTTCGTAATATTGCCTGTCTGCGTTCTTCCATTTCTATCACCTTATAATTTATTACCGAGAACATTTGCTCTCTTCTTATACTTTTCTTCTTATACTTTTCCTCTTATATTTCATATCATCTTAAGACTCTGCCACTGGCAGTTTTCTCCGGCAGAATCTATAACAACAACGACTGCATTGCCATTAGTGCATACGCACTTTGCTCTGCCCAAGCTGCGTTGCAATGATCGTAAAAATCGGTACAAACTGGTCACCAAAATCAACTTTTGGAATGATCATTGCATTATCTTTTCCATAATAAATACCTATCGTCTTCGGCGTTACCACTGCACGCTCGATCTCATCCCATTTATAATTCTTTGTATTTCCATCATTTTCTGCAACAATACCTTCATCTGAAAATGTATAATCCACAGGATTGCAATATTCCTGGTTCACTTCCACTTGCTTTGCTGCACGCATCTTAAGCTGCAACGGTGTACCACCAAGGAAAATCACTGCTGCGATCAGGTAAAAAACAAGACCTGTCACTCCTGTATGATTCGTCGTATACATAATGACTCCCATAAAGGCAACTGCCAGTCCAAGAATGTTGATCAGAAATCCGCTGAATTTTGAATAAGCATGAAACAAAAGGAAATCATAAAGATATTCTTTTGTCATGCGAACGGTAATTTTATTCATGATACCAAAAACCTCCTGCAAATATTTTCTTTTAATGCGTATAAAGCAAAAAAGCCCTTTTATATTATACCATACAAAAGGACTTTTTTTCAGTAAATAATTCTTAGTGAGCCACTTTCTCGTATGCCCATCCTTCCGGACTGTAGATACCTTTCTGTCTCTTCTGCATATATTTATCAAATGCAGCAGTGATGAACGGACACAGGAACAGTGTAATAATAGATGCTGTTGCACACTGTGCTGTTGCCAGACTTACAGAATCTGCCAGAGTCGGATCTGCCTCTGCAACAGCTGCCGGTGTCATAGCTGAGTTCAGAGCTGTTGTACCGATTGCAGCACCCATAGCATTTCTCTCTTTCTTCGGAAGCAGTAAGTTGATAATGAAGAAGAACAGTACTGCAGTTGCTGCTGAAATCAATCCAAGTACAATTCCTGATGCTCCTGCTTTTAAGATTGTCTTTACATCTGTCTTAGCTCCGATAGAGATTGTCATAAAGAAAGTTACGATCGGCTGTGCTGCTTTACAAGCATTACGGAAGCCTTTATCTAAGTTACCCCATACAAATCCAATCAACAGAGGAATGATAACTGCGATCAAAGAGTTGATCGGGATATTGGCAAGTCCTGTTGCTCCAAGTGCGATCAATGTGAAGAACGGACCGTCATTTAATGCCAGGATGGATACAGCTCCTGTATCTGTTGCATTACCAAACTGAGAAGATAATGAAATATACAGAGAACTGTTAGAGTTTGTAATCGCTGCAATAAATACGAATGGTGCGATTCCTAAGAATCCCTGTGGTCCGCAAAGCTTACCAACTACAACTCCTACGATAACTCCAAGTAAAAATTTAACACCAGTCATAACAACACCTTTATATAAAGGCAGACCAACCTGTTTTACGTCGATCATAGATCCACATACAATCAGGAAAAATCCCATCATGCAGGCATTTCCTTCATAAAACAATGCTGTTACATATCCACCGATCTGGAAGAACTGTGGAATAAATGTTGCAATTACAACTGCGATAACCAGCGGGATGATTACAAGTCCACCCGGAAGATTTTTCATTTTTTCAAGAATTGGGTAATCTTTGCGTTCACTTTGAACGTTTGTCTTTTCGTTGCTCATTTTCTCTCTCCTTATCTCTTATCGTGCAGATTCTCTGAACAGTCTGCTTACAATATCACATGCGGTATTGTCATTTCCGGTAAGTCCCCCTTTACCGACAACCGGAAGTCCGCTGTACTTACTGCCTACGAGGCGTCCGACATCTGTCTGTGGGATGACATAGTCCATAACTTCGATACACTCTACTCCAAGCTGGTAGCATACATTTACCATAGTGTCCCCGCCGGTTGTGTAAAGTCCTGCGACTTTCTCTTTTCCGACTTTCTCCAGAAGCTGGGAAATAATCATACCCAGGCCTGCATTGATTCTGTTCGCGCTCATGCCACCTGCGTAGTGTCTCTTGTTGTCTTCTTCATCCAGATTCAGAAGTTCTCCATGAAGAGCTGTCTCAAAAAGGATTGCTCTTGGCTGATTGTCAGATTCCAGAAGTTCTGCCGCTTTGTTTACAGCTTTAAATACTTCATCCAGGGCAACATCACCGCCCTCAATAAGTGGAAGCGGTTCTACACTAACTCTCACATGACGAGGATCCTGACACAAGATTTCCATCTGTTTCTTTGTAACCGGAGTTGCGCTTCCTGCTGCGATCAGAACTGTCTTTCCTGCCTCATCAGCCTGCGGAGGAATATTCGGTTCCTCGGCACTGATCAGTTCTCTATAAAATGCAAGTTTTGAAGTAAACGGTCCCGGATCTACTGCAACAACATCCCATCTTAAGCTGATACATGCCTTTGCAATGTTTTCTACATCTTCCAGTGTGATTCCGTCTACGACAATCACTTCACATCCTGCTTTTTTCTGTTCTGCAAGAGCTTCTTCAATGACTTCTTCTCCTGCAAGAACTTTATCTAATGTAACCAGACCGACTTTTCTTCTTGTCTGGCCTTCCAGTAATCTTGGAATATAATTTTCTTTTACCGGAGTACGCACATCCTGTGCAACCGGCGTATTGATCAGAGCCACACCATCGATAACGGAATATCCGCCAACCAAGATTCTTCTGGACTGTGGCATAGCAGGTACTACTACTGCAACTGTACCTTCTTTCATCTGATCCAGCATTGCATCGATTTCTACACCAACACCGCCGCGAAGTGTAGTATCAATACGTTTTGAAAAATATTCAACGCCCATTTTCTTCAGAGCGATCGTTGCTGATTTTACTTTATCATAAGCTTCATTTGCAGGAAGCGGACGGCTGTTACTGCTGATCAGGATTGCATCCAGTTCATCAATTCCTTCTGTCTTCTCTGCTGCTTCTTCGTTAAAAAATACCGCTGTTCTGGCTTTGGATCTTGCAAGGAGCACACCTGTTGTTGTTGCTCCTGTCAGATCATCTGCCACTGCTCCGATTAATGGCATTTATTTACCCTCTCTTTCGTGCTGTTTTGCAGCATACTCAGCTACAACCTTCGTAGATTCGATCAGACTTACACATCCTGCGATTCCTTTTCCCGCGATATCAAATGCTGTTCCGTGATCTACAGAACTTCTGATAAACGGAAGTCCGAATGTCAGTGTTACAGATTTTTCGAAATCAAGTGTCTTACAAGCAATGTGTCCCTGATCGTGATACAGAGAAAGGATTGCATCGAATTTACCGGATTTACCAATGTTAAATACAGAGTCAGCCGGGCAAGGTCCGATTGCATTGATTCCTTTTGCTTTTGCAGCTTCAACGGCCGGTCCGATATCTGTAAGCTCTTCTGTTCCGAATAATCCGTTGTCTCCGTTGTGTGGATTTAATCCTGCAACTGCGATCAGTGGATTCTCGATTCCGACTTTACGAAGCTCTTTATCAATGTTGATAACGTTCTCTAAGATTACATCTTTTGTTGCATAGTGGCAAGCGTCTACCAATGACATATGACGGCTTACAAAGAACACTCTTAATTTATGGCAGGAGAACATTGTCAGCGCATATGGAGAATTTGTCTGGTGCTGATAAATCTCTGTATGTCCAGGTTCTTTTACTCCGACTAATTTGATAGCTCCTTTGTGGATTGGAGATGTAGAAACTGCATCTACTTTCTTAGCCATTCCAAGTTCGATAGATTTCATAACCCAGTCGATTGCCATCTGTCCTGCAAGCTTCTGCTCTTTTCCCCACTCGATAGAGTCTGTATCGTAATCTCCTGTTTCCAGAATATCGATTGTTCCAAATTCATATTTTGCTTCGGAAGGATCTGTGATCTTGTTGTATTTTAATTCTTTTCCAAGAACCTTTGCAGCTCTTTCCATGATTGCCTGACTTCCGATCACAAATGGTTTACAGCATTCATGAATCTCTTCTGAAAGCATAGTTCCTACTACAATCTCTGGTCCGATACCTGCCGGATCTCCCATTGTAATTGCTGTAACTGGTCTGAATTTCTCGCTCATTTTTCTCTTCCTTTCGTTTTCGAATACTTTCGTTTTATGTTTTGTATTTTTGTTTTGTTTTCATTTGTTGATTTTATTTTATTACTTTTGCTTTCGTTTTTCAATAGTTTTTTATCATTTCAGTAGATTCAAACACATTCGCATTACAGTTTTTGTGAATATTTACTATTATTTGCGCCTATTCTTTCGTTTTTTTTCGTTTTTTCGTTTTGTTATTTTTTTGTCATGGATTTTGTTGCATTTTTTTCGTTTCGGATGTATAATGAAACCAACAATTTTTCATATAGAATCGAGGAGGATGACATGAAGAAAAAGTTATACTTTGGAAGTAACCTGAAAATGTACAAGCCTATCAAGGAGACTGTAGAATATCTCCAGTCACTGGTTGAACATACAAAGGACATCAGCCGTGACGAGATTGAACTGTTCATCATTCCTTCCTATACAACACTGGAAAGTGCAGTGAATAAAGTAGACCGCAATTATGTAAAAATCGGTGCACAGAATATGTGTTGGGAAGACGAAGGTCAGTTTACCGGAGAGATTTCACCGGTTATGTTAAAAGAACTCGGGCTGGATCTTGTAATGATCGGACATTCCGAGAGACGTCATGTATTCGGAGAGACAGACGTTGAAGAGAATAAGAAAGTAAAAGCCGCTCTGAATCATGGCTTCACAACTCTGCTCTGCATTGGTGAGACTGCTGAAGAGAAGAATTTCGGTATCAGCGCAGAAGTGCTCCGCACACAGTTAAAGGTCGGCTTCCACGATGTTCCGGTTTCACAGGTTCCGAATATCTGGGTTGCTTATGAGCCGGTATGGTCCATCGGTGTAAATGGAACACCTGCTTCCGCAGATTACGCAGAAGAGATGCACAAAGTTATCAAAGAGTGTCTGCAAGAGATCTTCGGTGATGCTTCTAAGGACATTCCGGTTCTGTACGGTGGAAGTGTCAATCCCGGCAATGCCAATGAACTCATTGTTCAGCCATCTATTGACGGATTATTTACCGGACGTGCTGCATGGCAGGCAGACAAGTTTGACAAGCTGATCCGTGATGCAAAAGCTACTTACGAAGCAGCACAGGCATAAGTCCTTTTGCTGTTTGCTTACTTATATTATTTATCAATTCCAAAAGAAGCTCCGTTTCACCGGTATGTGTGAAACGGGGCTTCTGCTGTTATTTCCCTATTAGTTTTTATCCACAATACAGACTTTGAATTTTGTAATTTATCCACACTGCTTTTTACTTCTCTTCACAGATATCCTCTACAAATTCACGCATTCCCTGAATGATCAGCCACACAGACGTTGCTCCTGCATCCTGGTATCCGATGGCACGTTCCATCAGTGATTTGGCGCGTCCAAATGCTGCCTGATATTTCTTCGTGTTCTCGACACCTGCTTTTGCGGCTGCCTCCGCTGCGCGCAGCATCTCAGCCAGGCTCTTTTCACTGTTTGCTTCCATTGCCTCTACTGCCGGAGCAAGTGCATCCACCATCGTCTTATCACCGACTTTCGCTTTGCCTCTCTCCTGGATTGCTGCAAGGCTTTTCTTTTCCATATGCGCCAGTTCTTCTGCACCGATAGCCTTCTTCGCTTCCATGCCTTTGGCACCGGCAAGATACAGGCTTCCGAAAATAACACCGGATGCGCCGCCCATTGACAGGAGCATCGCCTTTCCCGCCGCCTCGAAGAGTGCATAGACATTCTCTTCATTCTCCATGTGGGAGAGTTTTTTCTTAACTTTCTGCATGCCGCCCGCCATACCGATTCCATGGTCTCCATCACCAATGGCACTGTCTACTTCTGTCAGATATGGTTTCTTTGCAATAATCTTATCGGCAATATATAAAAGCATATTTCTTGCATCAGCCGCATTCAGTTCTTCCAGAATTCCGGCTTTGCTTCTTACAATCTCTGCCGCTTCCACGTCATTTACATCAAATTCTGGTTCTGACTTAATCTGTACATCTTCCGTCTGGCCGCCGGCTGCTTCACCGGTATTTCCCGTAAGCTCTCCCTTCGCGTAATACGGACAGTAACATGGCATATCGTAGTATTTCTTCAGTTCTTCATCCAGTTTAAATAAAGTAATGGAAAATCCACCCATTTCCTGACTGGTACAATAATTGTTCAGATCTGTATCGTAAACTTTGATTCCATCTGCATCCAGAAGCTTTTTCACTTTGCGGAAAGCAATTGCAAGTTCTGTGATCGTTGTAGAACCGAGACCGTTTACAAGTACACACACTTCATCGCCCGTTTTCAAATCCGAATCGTCCAGAATCTGCTTATACATCTTCTCGGCAAGAACATCTGCATCTTCCCACGTAGTGCGCAGCACACCGCGCTCGCCGTGCAGTCCCATGCCGTATTCAATCTCGCCTTCGCCCAACGTAAATATCGGCTGTTCCACTCCCGGAAGCTGTGCAGGTGCAGTTGCAACACCAATCGTTCTTGTATTATCTCTTGCCTTCTCCGTAACTCTGACAACTTCTTCTAATTCCAGTCCTGCATCACATGCCGCACCTGCGATTTTCACAACAAATACATCTCCTGCGATTCCGCGTCGGTCCTCGATACGCTCCTGCGGTGCGGATGCTACATCATCCCACACGCGCACATGTGCTGTCTGGATTCCATCGTCATTTAAGAACTCTTCGCCCATATCAAAATTCAGATTATCTCCCGCATAGCAGCCATACACAAAAAGAACACCTTTTCCCTGCTCGACTGCCTTCGCTGTCTGGTAAATTGTGTTCGGATCGGGGGATGCAAATATATTGCCGCACGCCGCTGCATCTGCAAGTCCTTTTCCGACAAAGCCGGAAAACATCGGTTCATGTCCGCTTCCTCCACCGATCACCAGTGCCACTTTGTCTTTTCTTCTCTGTTTTAAAATCACACCGTTCACATCCGGATGTTTAACATAATATCTACTGTAAGCGCTGATATAGCCTTCCATCATCTCATCTACAACGTGTTCCGGATTATTTATAATCTTCCGCATCCTGCTGTCACCTCTTCTGTCATTATTTATATCTAAATATCTGCCGCTGCTGCTCTCTTCTGGCTGCTGCCTCTATTATGATTGTCACGTCATTATAGATTTAAAGTTAAAAGATGCCCTTACAGGCATCTTTAACAGACCATTTCTTAGTTATCTTTATTCTCAATCGCCATGATCATATCGACACGAGTCTGGTGTCTTCCACCTTCAAACTCAGCGCCAAGCCATTCATCAATGATCATCTTTGCAAGCTCAATGCCCACAACACGTGCACCAAACGCTAAAATATTTGTATTGTTGTGCTGTTTGGACAGTTTTGCAGAATACGGTTCTGAGCATACAACTGCTCTTACGCCTTTTACTTTATTGGCAGCCAGCGAGATTCCAACTCCTGTTCCGCAGATCAGAATTCCGCAGTCTACTTCGCCGGATACAACTGCACGTCCGACTTTCTCACCAAATTCCGGATAGTTACAGCTCTCCGGTGTGTTGGTCCCATAATTGATAACTTCATATCCTTTCTCTTCCAGATACTCCATTACCTGATTCTTCATCTCTAATGCTGCATGATCGTTACCAATTCCAATTTTCATAGTATCTATCCTCTTCTTTCATTTAATTTCTTTTTATATTATAATAGTTACGGATTTAATTAGCAAGATACGAAAAGGAGAATACACTTTATGATAAAATACATCGCCAGCGATCTGGATGGAACATTACTTCAAAACGGGGCGCAGAAACCGGATAATGAAACTTTAGAACTTATCCGCCGGCTCACCGAAGCCGGAATTCATTTCATTGCCGCCAGCGGCAGACAGTATATCAATATGTACCGTATGTTTGGTCCTGTGCAGGATATGATTTCTTATGTTTCGGAAAATGGTGCCCTCGTCATGGATCAGCACAAAGCCGTCACCAAAGGCTCTCTTGACCGTGATCTTGTCCTTCGCATCACCGAATATGCCAAAGGATATCCGGCATGCAACTGCCAGCTTTCCTGCGAAAGCTGCTGTTATACCGATTCCAAAAATCCATTTTACATAAAACATATGACTGACGTTGTCCAGTATGATATGGCGGTTGTGGATAATTTAGCTGACATAAAAGAACCGTTTTTAAAGCTTGCCATGTGTGATTTCTCCGGCAAAGGAACTTCCGCAATTGAGCCTTTCTTCCGCAAAGAATTTGGTGATGAGATTAAGATCGTCACTTCCGGGAACGAGTGGATTGATTTTGTCGCACCGGATATTAATAAAGGAACTGCTCTTGAAAAACTGGTACATTATCTTGGATTTGATATGTCTGAAGGAATTGCTTTCGGCGATCAGTTTAACGATATCGAAATGCTTCAGATGGCAGGCGACAGTTATGCACTTTCCGGATGCGCGCCGGGCGTTGAAGCTTATGCGAACCACATGACAGATTCCGTGCAGGAAGTATTGAAGAAAGTGCTTGCTGAATTATAAAGACTACTTTACAACAAAAAAGCACCGCCCCATAACCGATACAAATCAGCTATGGAACGATGCTCTTTCTTATGTATAAATTATACCGCTCTCAATAACTTGTCCTGAGAGTTCTTCTTACTCTTCCGGAACAATGATCAGATCTTTTGTGAAGTCATTCAGAACTTCGCATCCGTCTTCTGTGATGATTACAAGGTCTTCGATACGAACACCGATGTTCTCATCCGGAAGATAGATTCCCGGTTCAACTGAGAAGCACTGTCCAACCTGGATGATATCTGTATTTACAGAAGATACATCACCGAACTCGTGGTCTTCCAGTCCGATAGAATGACCTGTTCTGTGTGTGAAGTACTCTCCGAAGCCTTTCTCCTCGATGTAATTTCTTGCAGCAAGATCAACGTCGCACATTCTTGCGCCCGGTTTTGCAGCTTCGATACCACGTCTGTTAGCTTCTACTACGATATCATAGATCTCTTTTGCACGATCGGAAACTTCTCCGATGAAGACAGTTCTTGTCATATCAGATGCATAGTTGTCTTTGAATCCACCGATATCAAGGATTACGCAATCTCCGCGTTTTCCTTTGGAATCATCTGTTACATGATGTGGATCTGCTGCTCCGTGTCCATAAGCTGTGATCGGATCAAAAGATACATCCTCACATCCTAATTCTTTGTAGATCTCACGCATCTTAGCGTTCAGTTCTTTCTCTGTCAGACCTTTTGATACCCAAGGAATGATCTTCTCCATAGCAACATCGTTGATCTTAGAAGATTTTCTCATTAAATCCTGCTCTTTTTCATCTTTGATCATACGGATATAATCAATGATCGGAGAACCATTGACAAATTTGCTTCCTCCGCCAAGTTCCTGCAGACGGATTAAGAATTTGGATGGCCATGTCTTGTCAATACCCATGGTCTTGTCTTTCTCTACATATTTGCTTAAAATCTCTACTCCGTCCTCAATATCATCATAATAAATGATATCTACTCCGAGATCTCCTTCCTGTGGAAACAGTTTGTTGATTACAAACTTATGATTTCCATTCACATTCAGATACAGTGCTAAAAGTCTCTCTCCCGGGAAGATCCATTTACCTGTCAGATAAAAAATCGCAACCGGATCGGATACGATCATCTGTGGTACATCATGCTCCTCCATTGATTTTAATACTCTTGTTACTTTTCCCTGATCCATTGTCTGTCCCAGCCTTTCTATTTATTTATAGACATTTTAAATCGGCAGTGAAACACTACCGATTTAATTTTGATTACATTATATGCTTTTCCATAACAAAAGTCAAATTTGTCAGACGATTTTTTGTATCATCTTCTTTTTATTATATTTTTATATCCCGTATACTCTTAATCTGCTGATCTGCTTTCGATATATCCTGCATTCCGGAAGTCGGATTGTCATATCCGTAGCAGAAAATGCCTGCTGCCTTCGCAGCTTCGATTCCCGCACGGGAATCTTCTACTGCCACAGCTTCTTCTGCATTCACTCCGGTAAGTTCAAGCACTTTCAGATATACATCCGGTGCCGGTTTCTTCTTCGGTATCTCATCTCCGGAAACCGTCACATCAAACTGCTCTGCAATTCCCAGAAGCCTGAGCGAATCATCTACAAGAATACGGGTAGATGAGGAAGCAAGCGCAATTCCCATTCCTTTTTCCTTCGCATCCATTATCAATTCTACCAGCCCGTCCGATGGCTTTACATCATTCTCTTCGATTTGCTTTGCCACCAGGTGATACTGTTCTTTTTCCAATGCGTAAGGCTCTCCCTCAATCTGATAAATCTCGATTACCTTCCGCCAGAATCCGCTGGATGATTTACCCACGGCTTCCGGCATCTTCTCATCCGGAATGATCCCATATTTTTTAAACATCATCTGCCTTGCATTCTCATGCAGTGGCTCGCTGTCTAAGATCACTCCATCCATATCAAAAATGATTAATCTTGTTTCTTGTTTCCCCATAATTCTATCCTCAGTCTCCATCCTTCTTATTATCATTGTTTCCTGCACATTTTTTAGAACTGTGTCGCTTATTATTTTACATTTTTTATTTGATCTGTGCAAGTGCCGCAAACTGCGATTTCAAACTTTGATAAGAATCCAGATAGATCTGATATAACTCTTTATATATCGGTATCCATTCTTCCACCGGCTCTACAATTTTCTTAATCTGTAATGCCGCCCTTGATGCGTCTTCCGGTGTCTTGTACTCGCCCATAAATGCTGCATTCATGTAGCCGAGTCCACCCGGTGCTCCAAGATTTACTGACGGTATCTTGATCTCCTGGCCGATGACAGATGCCTTGATCTTCAGCCAGATATCACTCTTGCTGCAACCACCGCAGCAGATGAAATCGCGAATTGGGATTCCTGTCTTGACCGCCTGATCCAGATTATCCTGCAGTGCAAAACTGGTGCCTTCCATAACCGCACGTAACATTTCCGCACGGGTTGTATTCATATTCAGCCCCATAAAAGTTCCTCTTGCATTCGGATCCCAGATTGGTGCACGCTCTCCTGCCATATAAGGGAGGAAAATAAGTCCTGTCGGATTTTTTGCACCGGCTTCGATTTCTTTATTTATTCTCGGATAAGCATCATTTTGTGGTGTCTCGCCGCCGTACAGCGCATCACGAAACCACTTCAGTGAACCGCCGGCTGTATTCATAGCACCGAATAAAATAGTTGTGTTCTCTTTCACACCACGAAGATAAGAAAGCTCATTACATGTCACAAGTCCGTCAAATCCAAACATGACAACAGAACTTGTTCCTGTCATCTCTGCAATGCTTCCATCTCCGTAAACGCCTACTTCCAGGGCTGCTGCCGATGCATCTACTGCACCACCTAAAACAACAGTCTTCGTAGAAAGTCCGGTCTCTTCTGCTGCTTTCTTTGATACATGTCCAATGACATCCATACAGTCATAAATATCCGGCATGATCTTCGTATCTCCGCCAATCGCTTCAAATAATTCTTCGCTCCAGCAGTTGTTATGCACATCGTAAAGCTGTGTCAATGATGCATGTGTCGCATCAATGGAAAATACTTCTGTCAGTTTATAATTGATATAACCATTCACCTGAAGAATCTTATGACATTTCTTCATCATATCCGAATGGTTACGTAAAAACCACATAAGCTCTGTCAGCGTAAAATACGTGTCCAGACGGTTGCCGGTGATCTCATACACCTTCTTCGTACCGATCTTCTCTTCTAATATTTCTAATTCTTTGGTGCTTCTCCGATCCATCCAGATCAGCGCATCGTGCAGCGGCTCGCCTTCTTTTGTCATAGGAAGAACTGCCGGTGCCTGACTGCTGACAGAGATTACTTTAATATCTTCTGGGGCAACCCTGCTCTCGGTGAGAATAGACCTTATGGACTCTGCGACGCCCTTCCACCAGTCTTCCGGATTCTGTTGTGCCCATGATGCCTTCGGAAGCAGTGTCTTGTACTCTCTTCCAGCTTCTGCTACGACCTGTACACCCTCGCCAAAGAGAATACATTTTACCGTAGTCGTTCCTATATCAATTCCAATGGAATATTTCACCTTGAACGCCTCCCCTCTACTTCAATACCTCCGGATTGCAGATGAATTTCGGCTGCTCATGTGCCAGAATTTTCTTAACATCCGTAAGCACGATTTCTGTCTGATGTCCAACAATATCTCTTGCTGATCCTGCAAGATGCGGTGTCAGAACAACATTTCTCAGAGATAGGATCTTATCTCCTGCCGGGATAGGTTCAACCGGATATACATCCAGACCTGCTCCGGCAATCTTTTTTTCTTTTAATGCATCGTATAATGCGTCATAGTCCAGAACTTTCGCACGTGCTGTATTTACAAAGTAAGCTGTAGGTTTCATAAGTGCGATTTTCTCTCTGCTGATCAGTCCGACTGTCTCCGGAACAACATTGCAGTTTACACTGATGAAATCAGCTTCTTTCATAACTGTATCCAAATCTACTTTCTTGGCATCCAGATAGTCCATCTGCTCCTGTGATACATACGGATCATAAATGATCAGGTTCATGCCAAGTGCATGTGCTCTCTTTGCAACTTCTCGACCAATCATACCGAAACCGATCTGTCCAAATGTCTTGCCATACATCTCTGGTCCACCGCCATATAATGCGAAAGGTGCATCCGGATCCATGGACCACTCGGACATTGTCTCAGCACGTTTTCCACCGTTGTCGTGATACTGTACATTTGTAAGCTGGTCTGTATATTTTAACAGATGATCTGTTAAACTCATGTTCTTGGATACACACATCAGAAGTGCGATCGTGTGCTCAGCAACAGCAATTGCATTTCTTCCACCGGCTCTTAATACCGGAATTCCTTTTGCTGTAGCAGCTTCGATATCAATACTTGCAAATGCTTCGTTACGGCAGCATACGATAATCTTTAATTTTTCTGCTGCATCAATAACTTCTTTTGTAATATCTTCAAATTCGGAGATCAGAAGTTCCACGTCTTTAATTTTCTCTTTCATCTCCGGTACCGGCATCTTAATTCCGGTTACACCATATCCTGCGAACTCATAATCTGTAGTGATTGTTTCCAGCATATCTGTGTAGTTTTTGTCAAATCTTGCTGTAATTAATGTTTTCATTGATTATATCTCCTTTTTTTACATCCATCTCTGATTAAACAGCGCCGGGAGCTTTAAAGCCCCCGGTTATCATGCCTGTAAACAGCTTATTTCTGTCCGTATTTGTGAAGGAAGAAATCATGGAAGAATGCAATATCTTCATCGGAGATCTGTACCGGTCCACCGATAGACTGTACATTGATATATACCATAGCTGCTTTTTCCAGAACCTGTGATCCTGTTAATGCTTCGGAAAGATTTCTTCCGATTGTAATCTCTCCATGGTTAGCGATAAGAGCTCCTGTACGATCTTTTAAAGCTTCTACAACTGTCTTAGCCATCTCCTGTGATCCTGGCATTGTGTAGTCTGCAACACGAACATCTCCACCAAGAATCTGTACCTGGTCATCGCAGATCGGAGGAATTGGTTTTCTTGCTGTAGCCATTACCAGTGCGTAATTAGAATGTGTATGTACGATACCGTTCATTTCCGGTCTGTCTTTGAAAATAGCTGCGTGGATCGGTGTTTCTACAGATGGTTTTAATCCTCCTTCATATTCCAGAGTATTCATATTTACAAGAACCATATCTTCCGGACATAAGCGATCATAATCCATTCCTGAAGGTGTGATTACCATATATTCATCATCTACACGAGCGGAAATATTCCCCCATGTTCCTGCTACCAGTCCGCTGTGGTACATTTTCTTAGCTGTTTCACATACTTCAATCTGTGCTACTGTCACTTTGTCTCTGTTCATTTTCATTTCCTCCTTAACCCTTTAAGATCCTTCTTTTTCATTTTATTTTTAAGATGCCTGCCCATGCAGGCACCTTAAAGTTCTTCTTAGTATCTGTACTGATATAATAAATGTTCGCCGTTCAGGAATCTTCGAACGTCAGATACAATCTGTTTTGTATGATTTACAAGTACGTCATTTGTTGCTCCTGCAATATGCGGTGTAATTACAACGTTGTCCAGCTCTGTTACATATGGATGGTTGCTTGCGATCGGCTCACTTGCATATACGTCAAATGCTGCTCCCGCGATTCTCTTCTCACGAAGTGCTTCGATGAGTGCTTCTTCATCCAGGATCGCTCCTCTGGAAGCGTTGATGAAATATGCAGTTGGTTTCATCAGTGCGATTCTTTCTTTACTAATGATTCCGGTTGTCTCCGGTGTAACTTTCATATGGCATGTAACGAAATCAGACTCTTTCATCAGTTCCTCTACTGTATTGACTTTGCGGATACCGATTTCCTCAATGTCAACTTCTCCCTGATATGGATCGTAGATCAGAAGCTGCATGCCAAATGCTCTTGCGATATGTCCTACACGTCTTCCGATACTTCCGTATCCGAGGATACCAAGAGATTTACCTTTTAACTGTGTACCTTTAAATACCATGTAAGGTGCATCCATCTTCATATCCCAGATAACGTCTGCTTTCAGTCCTTCTTTTGTTGTCTTATGTGCATCCGGGTTACCGGTATATTTTCCTTCTTTTAATGCTTTGTATGCCATCGGAATCTTTCTTGCAATAGAAAGCATCAGACCGATTGTCATCTCTGCTGTGGAATCTGAGTTTCTTCCAGGTGTATACAGAACCGGGATTCCTCTTTCTTTTGCAGCTGCCATATCAACATTTACCGGTGTTGCTCTTGTGCATGCGATCAGTTTCAGATTCGGTGCACCTTCGATAACTCTTCTTGTAATATCATCATAGCTTGTGATGATAATGTCTGCATCTTTTGTCTTCTTTACAAGCTCGTCCTCTTCCATCTTCGGAAGTCCGAGTGCCCATCCGTCCAGCACGACATCGCCCATCTCATATAATGGCTTTAATTCTTCTTCATTGTACTCTGCGGTAAAAAATATTTTCATTTCGCTAATCCTCCTTAATTGCCTGAATTTTCTTATTCATCTGGTGTCTGTAGTCCCAGATCTGTTGATTGTGAATCCGTACCTGTCTGAAAAGTTCATATAACAGATCGTATTTTTCTGTACGTTTCAGATTCGGTTCGTATGTCTGTTTAAATACACAAGCTTTCTCTACCGCCTCCTCATAAGACCTGTATATTCCAAGTTTCACACCTGCGATCAGGGCAACACCTTTTGCACCAAGTTCTTTTCCTGCAGGGATCATAACTTTCATTCCCATTACATCTGCAATCATCTGTGCCCATACCGGGCTCTTTGCTCCGCCACCGGCAAGATATAAAGTCGCATGTTTATCTACATTCTGCAGACAGTCGCGGATAGAAAGACTTAAGCCTTCGTATACTGCCCGGATCAGTTGTTCTCTCGTTGTAACCTGGCTGATTCCGAAGAAGCTTGCTCTTGCATATGGATGATAAAACGGAGCTCTCTCTCCCGCCACGCTGATGTACGGATGATAAACGACTCCGCCACAGCCTACCGGCACGCTTTCTACCATTTTATCAATCTCAGTGAAATCTTTTGTATTTGAAATATTCTGAAGCATCCAGTCAATGTTTGGTGTGCCGTTCAGTGTCGGCTGTAATTCTACATACAATTCTTTGATCGGATGTTTTTCGTATCTGGAATTCTCTGCTCCAAAATCGCAGTCTTCCTTGCGCATAACCATCTCACTGGCACATGTTGTGCCGAGAATGACGCAGGCATCTTTCTCATGGATCGCGCCAAGTCCGATTGCTGTTGCTGATGTATCCAGTGCTCCGGCAACGACCGGTGTACCTTTGGCAAGTCCGGTCTCTTCTGCCACGCTGTTAAGGATTGTTCCGACTACTTCATCTGAATCCACCGGATCCGGAAGGTAATCACGATATTCAAAAATATCTAATTCTTTCATCAGATCTTCTGCAATCTTACCGGTCTGTGCATCGATCAGGGAAGTGAAACTGTCGGTGATCTCTGTTCCGATCTTGCCGGTCAGATTATAACGGATCCAGTCTTTACAGAATAATATCTTATACCCCTTATCCAGCACATCTTTGCGATGAGACTTCATCCACCGCAGAAGCATCATCTGATTGCCAAGAAGCGGCGGGGTTCCGGTTGTCCGGTGATAGAGTTTACCGATCTCAGGATGTTCTTCCGTGATCTTATGTACTTCTGCAACTGCACGTCCGTCACACCAGAGAATTGCATTCTGCAATGGCTTTCCTTTTTTGTCGATCAGCCAGCATCCTTCTCCCTGTCCGGTAACTCCGATGCCTTTGATATCTTCTGCTGCAACTACTTTTGAATCCATCAGTTCTGTAATGCAGGCTTTGACTTTTTCCCATACGATTGTCATATCCTGTTCTTCATTGTTCCCACCGTCGTTGATCGTTTCGCTCACACGGCTTGCAACCTGTATCTCTGTACCTTTCTCATCGAACAGGACTGCCTTGACATTTGACGTTCCGACATCAATTCCCATAATATAATCCATGCTTTATCACTCCTCTTCTTTTACGATCTCAAGAATCTCTCTTGCCGTCGTTTCATCTGTAATCAATGTATCTATACAATTCGTACGAAGAGCTGCTTTGATTGCCTGCACTTTCTTGGCACCACATGCTACAAGAATTACATTTGGAATTCCTTTCAGGCATTCTACATTGGCACTCAGCAAACGATCTGACAATGGACAATTATCCCAGGATCCGTCTTCTCTGATTGGATTCATTGCAATATCTCCAATAAATCCCTCTGCACGGAGCATCTGTATATCTTCCTTTGTAATATGTCCTCTTGTGCACATCGTAGACTGCTCTGTTAATTCACCAACTCCAAGTACCGCTATATTGCACTTCTTCATTAATTCAAAAGAAGCTTTGATACTTCTCTCCTGCATCAGCATCTTCTTTGTTTCTTCATGTTCTACAACCACCGGCGCATATAACATATAACTTGCACAGTCCAGCTTATTCGCAAGATTTCGTGCGATCTCGTCAGACTTTTCAACCTTCTGTTCTATGTTCTGCGCTCCCATAAGCTGTACAACCCGGCATTCGCTTCTTTTGTGATAAACCATCTGATCTACAACCTCTGCCAGTGTGTGTCCCCAGGAAACTCCTACTGTGTCTCCCTGCTGAATCTTATCCTCCATATACTGGGCCGCTACGTTTGCTACTTTATATATTGCTGTATCTCTCTCGCCATAATCACTGGCTACAATCACCTGTTTTAAAGTATAGGCTTCTTCCAGCTTACACTCCAACTCAATATTATCTCTTTCGTAGCCTTGGATACTGATATTTACAATTCCAAGATCCATCAACGAATTGATGATCTGATTCACTTTCTGTCTTGTGAAGGAAAGACGTTTTGCAATCTCATCTTGTGTCATTCCCAGGGTGTAATACCAATATGCAATCTTTATATATACATCTTCTCTCATATATCTCTCCTTGGTTACATTTGTAATTTTATATTACATTTGTATTTAGTATAACATTTTTTGTGCTTTTGTCAATAGTTCTCGGACATATAAGATGGCACTTTTTTGCCTTAAATACGCCATTTTTCAAGCTTTTCATGACACTTTTTTCACAATTCTAAAAGAAGCCGGAAGATGAGTCTTGCTCTCTATCTCCCGGCTTCTTTTAAGCTATCTCAGAACTGTCTTTCCGATGTATGATAGTTCCTTATGCTGTTTAGTTCTAAAAATGCCATACAAATTGTTTCGTACTTCGTACTCCCACAATTCTGCCCTACATTCGCATATCGTGAAGCTTACGATCCACTTTTATGCCCATATTCGGAGCGGGGCACTATATCATAAAACCTCTCACGTGCAAGCACACTGTGGTTTCAGACTTGTGCCCCTGGCATCTTATAATAGTTCGCTGATTCCGTCCGCCATTGCGCTGAGGATGATGCAGCAGGAGGTTGCTCCTGCATCCAGCACACCTCTGGATCTCTCGCCCAGACGGCTGGAACGTCCGAATTTTGCTACCATGTCCT
>OGYI01000642.1_pt1 | contig 42252 bp, 39 predicted proteins | sample 1576521 | NCBI WGS metagenome assembly OGYI01 (sample SAMEA3541484, study PRJEB24748) | human gut metagenome | biome: human gut; feature: human-associated habitat; material: faeces | place: China | collected 2012
ATCATCAAATTCATCATCTGTTCTAAGATCATTCAAGCCGCGAGTAACAGAAGTATCAGTAACTTCAGACAGAGCCAAACGATATATCGGCTTAGAAGTATTTATCTCATTCAGTACTTCTCTTATTAGAATTTCACCTTCACGATCATTATCACCACAATTAAAAATACCGTCTACATCTCTTCTGACAACCAGTTCTTTAATCATTTTAAAACGCTTTTTAAATTCATCTTTTAATTTTATTTTAAATTTATAATTTTCAGGAACATACGGCAAAGAAATACTTTTCCAGTTTATCTTATCCAGTCCTTCATAGTCAGCGATAGAGTATAGTTCAAATATATGGCCAACAACAGAAGTAATTATGTATTTACTGTTTTCATAGTAAATCAAAGATGTCAAAGCATCTTTTCCCTTATAATAGACAACAGTTTCCATTTTAGTATTATCTGCTGATTCAATCCCATGTTTAATTCCTCTAGCTAATGAATTTTTCTCACAAATAATGAGCTTTTTCATCTGCCTAATTTTTCAGCGGTTGCTCTTAACATATTGTTAAACCCGCTAGTTTGACCTCTAACTGTATCATTGACATATTCTACATGATTTGATTCTTCGTCTTTATCAGATGATTGATTTTTAACTTCACCATCAGCTTTCTCATCACTAAAAGGAATTTTAACTGTGTCTGCTCCTCTATTGCATTCAAGCACGTACCGTACAGAAATATTACTGACAAAATAATTACTTTTTAAATATTCGTCTCTTTCTAATATAAAATCTTTACAGTCACCAGTATATTCATCTATGTTAACTGTAATTTTATTGCTGCCAAGATTATAGTGAATTTCCACATTTTCCATGCCGTTATAATTATTAATATTCAGAATTATCTCATTATCTTTTTTTATTACATCAATGAAATGTTTCTCAATTACCTGTACAGATTCTTCAAAATCTTTACAGTGATAAAACGATAAAAACGACTTGACAGCCTCAGACGGTATCTTTAACTGTTCTGCTTTTTTATTAACCAGATCTTCCAATTCATTTTTTTCGAATTCTTCAATGTATTTCTTTTGGGCTGATATATAACTATAAAAATTTCTATCCATTTTAATTTATCCTCCTTCCAAAAATTCCGGACATTTGTCCGGAATCAGCGATCTATACAACGGATTTTCTCATTACAGGTCTTTTCCTGGCCTGATATTTTGGTTTTTGCACCATTTATCCTGTCAGAAATATTTGTTTTTTTTGGTAGAGCAGGTATATTTCCCTTAGCAGCCAGATTAGGATATCTTTGAGGACTGTCTTTTACAGCACCTGAATACCCCTCACTTATATAAACAGATATATAATTATCTGAAGCTTCCTGTTCTAATTTATCATATAATATATCCAGTCCATTCTTGCTGCAGTCATGCAAGCTCATATTATCATTTTTGTAATCTAAAACGATAACATTGTTTTTATTGCTTATATCTTCATATATACTATAAATGATTTCCTTGCCTCTATTTTTAGAAAGCCTGGCAATACATTCATTATTTAACGAAAAATTATAAGAAACCGCTTTGTCAGTAATATTTTTATTGTTCAGCTGTTCATTCCAGTCTTTGTCATATGAAATAGCTGTATCAATTTTCAAATTCATATTTAATTCCATCAGTCCTGCTGCAACTCTATCAACTGCTTTATAGCCGGCTTCGTCATTATCAAAACACAACGTAACTCTTGCCCCATCAAACTGCTCTTTATTTGTTTCCAGAAAATTAATAATACATCGGGTTTTAGTAGATGCTCCAGTTACTATACAGATATCCTTATCCATAGGATTACCTCTCTGCTTTTGAATTGTTTTAAATGATAAATAGTCAATATATCCTTCGAAACAGTAAATATGTGCATCTTTCCCAAACGAATTGTCATGAACCTTAATATAGCTGCCAGTATCTTTACTATACTGTTTAGAAACACCGCTTATAACCCAGCCAACATCGTAATTACATCCTTTTAAATCCCCTTTAAAAGAAGAATTTTTAACAATTCCTCTTACACTGACAGCTGTCTTAACAGAAGGAAAGTTATAATCTCTGCCAATACAAGCTAAAGCTCTACTTCCATTTTTTGTAATGATCTGAGCAATACGTCCATTATCAATCTCATTATAGATAGTATCTATATCTATTCCTCTGGTTTGTTTAAGATAAGCAATAATGTAACGGCAGTTGTCATCCAAATTTAAATTAGCATTGAGTAAATTATTTGTTTCAGCCATTTTTTTACCCCTTTGAGCAGGAGTAAGTTCATTCCACCTTTTTTCAACATTTTTACTCTTTTCTGCCGTGAAAGAAGGATCTATTCTCTTTTTCAAAAAAAGTACTGCATCCTCAAAAGACTCTATACCTTCTATATGAGTATCTCTTACAAACTGAATAACATCTCCACCGCCTTTTCCTGAAAAGCGTACATAAGTGTTCGTATCAGGAAACAATTTTAATGATGAATAATCACTATCACCGCTTACGTTCTTAATACCAAGGTAACCTCTTTTTCTAGTCAGCTCAAAATATTCTGATGCTAAATCTAAAATAGAAACATGTTTTTTTACTTCTTCAATAATATCTCTAGTAATTTTTGCCAAGACTCATGACCTCCCTATTATCTATTTAAAACATTTACATCTTCTTCAAAATAAAAAACAGCTTTAGACTGCTCCTGTAAACTTTTTAACCCGTACAATTTAATCTGTCTATGCAGCTCATTGAATAAATCAATAATAAAAACAACATCAAGCTGATCATTAACCAGAGCCTCGAATCTATCCTGCTGCTGAAGCAAAGCATTCAAACTGCCAGTTTCCTGTTCAAGTCCTGCAATTATCTTTTTTTCTTCAGAAGTCATTTTTTAACCGCCTTCCTCTTCCAAGCGTTCTTTTGCAGATTCAATTCTTCCTCTAATTCCCATTCTCATACGCTCTATTAATCTGCGTTCCTCTTGAAATTTGATTTCGTATTCTATATATTCTTTAAATTTTTTTGCAAGATAAGGCGTAAACCTTCTAACAACAAAAGAAATATCATGAAAAATAAAAAAAGGATCATGGTCCTTTAAAAATTTTATATCCGGTAAGGGTATATCTGTCTCCTCTATATCGTCACTGTCATAAAAATCACTGCATACAACAAAGCAGTACTTTATTAATTCAAAAAAGAAATGAAATTCCCTTTTTGTATACCTGATCAGAAAAAAAGTAGCCTGTTCTTCTACCAGATCATTTAAGTAGCAGTTAATGAATTTATCAATATCAGCCCAATCCACCATATTCCGCATTTCAATTTTTTCATCTAATTTTTCACTGTACCCTATAAGAACGATTTTTTGAAAAACAGAGGATGTTTTGGGAGGTATAAGACCTTCTGGAATAACCATCATATCACGAGAGAATAAATGACTGAAACTCCAATGCAGTTTATGCCTCTTTACTTTTTCCTTTAAATCAATCTCCTGTGTAACAGAAGGAAATATAATTAATATTGATTTTGTATCTTTCAAAGGCTTGATTTTTGAATCGCTCCCCTGATTATAAATACTTCTCCACTTGACAACAGTATTACATTCTCCACTGTTACCAGTATGTCTAACTATATTTAATATATTAAACCACTCCTGAGTTATATTTTCTCTCGAATACAGAGAAAAGTTAATTAGAAAGTCTTTCCTTTGTTCAATAGGAGCATTCATAAGACTTTTACAAAAGGAATTTAAATCATTAATATATTTTTCTTTTTCCGTTTCGTTTAAGTAAGCCATAACGTTCACCTTCAATCAAATATAAATAAAGGATGGGTGGAATCCTAGAAGATCTCCTTTAACGTTCCTGAGATGTTTTTTTACTGTCCTTTGCATGCTGTTTAGACTTTTCAGTAGTTCTATCATGAGATACATTTCTATTCTTAGTTCGTTTTGCCCCATCATAAAGATGTACAAATTCTTCAGCAGTTAGCTGAAGCGGTTCAGGAGAATCATATTCTGGTTTATAATTGACTGTGCGCCCAGTCTTTTCACCAGCAAAATTTATTTTAAGCGGACGTTCAGCATCAAAATAGACAAATAGCCGGCCTTCTTTGTTTTTGTCTTTGTAGACACTATGATATGGTATATTGATATAACCCTTGCGTTCATTGCGGTCAATACCATTAGAATCAGTGCCTAAATCAATATCAGCTGGTCTATATTCCTTTGAAGGAATATATAATTTGCACATCATTAACGGTTTACCTGTTGTAATATCAATCTTTCCTGCAGTATGCTTTCTAGGTTTAGAAATTTGTTTTTCAGAAAAGTTAATAGCATATTTCTTAACATCATTTTTACTTTTTTCCATAATAAAATAACCTTTCGTTCTAAAATTTTGTAAAAATACAAAAAAGGCAGTTCCCACCCGTAACTACCTATATTAATTATAAAACACCTAAAATAAAAAAAATACGACCAAAAAAATACGGTTTTTATCATTTTTAATAAAAAACTTCCGGACAAATGTCCGGAATACATCTATCTAAATTTATTAATGCTTTCCAGTTAACTCTTATACACCCATCAACTGTTTTGACCAGCTTCCAGTCTGAAACAGGGCAATAACACACAATATTGAATATCCCAATGCCTGAAAGAGCATATTAGAAGCACTGGATGTATCAATTGTTGCTCCAGAAGCCAACATACCATACAAATATAAAACAACAACAATAAAGATTACATGCAATGCCAGCGCAATCATACGCTTAATAAAATTCTTACCTATGCTGCCGTATTCATTAGATGACAGTGTCGCAAAAGGCAGCGATGCAATTGCTGTAAAAACATATATTTCAATGAACCGCAATCCAACAATCACTTTTGCTAAAACTGTGCAAAAACTGTTTGCAACTTTAATCAGCATACCTATTATCATTAATCCCATCATTCCTACCGTCGATTCAGATTCCATTGCATGTGTCAGGTTTGCAACAGCTGTATCACTTATAGAAAATCCATTAGATGTAGCATTAAATGAAACCTGGGCTGAAGTAACCATTTTAGATGATACATCAAATATTGCATTAATAATAGTAGTCATGTTTTCCATCAGCATTTTTGCCAACAGAATTTTTAGAATAATAATGAAAACCCAATATATGCTGTCTAATCCTCTAACATCAGCACGTTTAAACAATTGCACAAGCTCCAGTAATAAAAATAATGATAAAATAGTCCATGCAATCGGTAAAACGACATCTGCATTAAATTTTGTTACACTCTGCCATGCAGTTGAATTATATACAGATGGTGATTTGACAGCATCGGTCATAACTGAAGCCATACCGGCGCCAATTTCGCGGTATGTATTTAAAATAAAGTCGGCTATACCATCTTCTAACCAATCAAACATATTATCTCCTTTCAAAAAAATCCGGACATTTGTCCATAATCTTATTCAGCTAATCTTCTTATAGAAACAGTCTTGTTCCAACAATATGAAATATTTTTTATACTGACGCAAGCTTTAGGATCATCTCCGTGAGTTTTGCTGTTCCCTCCGTTTGCTCCAATTATCTGATTATTACCAATATACATGACAACATGGCCAATCCCTTTCCCATTCCAGTCTATAAGCAGCAAATCTCCTTCTTTAAGCTGACTAATGTCTTTAGGTATTTCTATACCCAACTTTCGATAAGAAGAAGCAGTGCCTCGCTCCATGCTGTATCCTGCATTACTATAACACCAGTATACATAACCTGAACAATCAAAGTAAGTTGGCCCTTCAGCACCCCAGTAATATCTACATCCTAGTTTTGCCTTACCTAATTCAACAGCTTTTTGTGCGACTGTTCCTTTTGCTAAAATTTCATTACTAGGTAAATCATTAGCAGTACCATAGATAGCATACCAGCCTAAATTAGTGTTGTAACGCGATTTTGCAAAAGCAATACGTTCATTAATTTTTTGACTCGAACCATAATAAGCTCTTACTTCTGGATCAGTGGCATCATTTCCTAATTTCATCTGCTTATATTCTTTATAGAAATTGAGATCAGGAAGATTCATCGCTTTCATATTGCCATAAAGTATATCACCTTTATCTATCTCGCTGTTGACACCATATTTGTCATTATTATTAAATCTTTTGGCAGGATTATGTTTATCAAAAACTCTCTTTAATCCAGTATCAAAGTCGGTTTTTCGAGCATCCCGTGGATTAGAACAGTAATATTTATCATCTCTATCCAGATAAGTTTTAAGGTAAGGATTTTCTATATAATAGTATGCAACTAGGCGTTCCATTTGACTATATGTAATACTTCTCGACCATCCTAAAGCATCCTGAACGCAACTCAATTCAACAATATCTATATCTATACCAAACTCACTCTCTAAAGCTGACTCCTGTTCCAGCAACGCCTGCAGTCCCCAGCAGGTATCATTATACGATGTAACTAGCGATATAACTACAGTTACTACAATTACAACAATAGTAAAAGGAACAGCCGACATAACAGTTACAAGTAAGGCAGGCAATGAACTAATAAGCCCTACAACTGTATTTATTAACGATGCAATCAGTCGCTTAATAGTTCTAGCCCCTTTATAGACCTGTTTACGATATTTAACACTATTGATAGTAAGTCTCATTGATTTTCCAACTATACTTGTAGCGGTATCATTATTTTGAGCTATGCGGTTAACTGCTTTCCTTGATTGATTTCTAATCGCCTTTCTAACAGAACGTCGCACATTTATCCCTGTAGAATATTTGAGATTTCTACTCATTTTTGCTGATTTAATATCGTGTTTTTTCCCAACATGATTATCATGATATGATTTCCTCAATTTCCAAGTTCCACGCTGTACCGATTTAATTGTACGATAACCAGTACGAGTTGCCATAAATGCATTCCCACCAAGCTTCATTGCTGTATGAGTAGAAGTATCTTTGTTTTTAGGTGCATCATAGATATCAGGGGTATAATTTACAATCATGTCTCCCATAGTTCCAGCAACTCTATGTTTAGCTCCTTTTACAGCTGTAGAAAGACGATATTTATTATATTTCCGAACCACATTTTCATAATAATAATCATTTTTGCCGTAATTATTATTGCTTTCAGAACTATGACTGGATAAAGATTGTTCTCCCTGCATTTCTGTAGTTAAGTTTTTATCATATTTGGGCGATGTATCGGAAGTATTGAATCCTCTGATTCTTACGGCATCACTAGTACGGTATCTTGCACCTGCAGGTAAATCTCCAAGTCGGTAAACAGGCATATTATCATATCCGTTTACTATCCTTCCTTCAACTCCACTAGTAACTCTGTGGCGAGCCTGACTAATCTTAGATTTCAATACGTGAACACTCCTTCCAATATAAATCCCGGACAAATGTCCAGGATTTAACTAATCAATGTCATATTCATTCTGTTTAACATTTTCGACTTCTTTACGCAATTCAACAATTTCATCAAAATCTGATGTAAGAACTTTATAAAGCTCATTATCTTTCGGAAAGTTATCTCTAAATGGAATAATTGCTGAGCCGCACTGTAATAGTCCACTCCCCTTTTTTGCATTCGTAATACTTGACAGCATCTGCGGTGATAAGTTTAGCAGTGCCGCTAAGTTATCACGATCCTGAGATGACTGATTTAACATCATAATAAAATTTGAATTCGAAAGCAAAGTTCCAATCTTTTCATTGTGAAGAAGATCCTCTACATTTTGTGTGATACCTGTTAAAATAGCGCCATATTTTCTGGCACGTTTCCACAATGTATAAAAGAAGTTAATACAGTAATCGTTTGCAAACATTAAATAAATTTCATCTATAAATATCCATGTACGCTTCCCAGCTTCAAAGTTCCTTTTAATTCGGCTCCATAGCGTTTCCAGAATAACAAACATACCTAAGGTTTTTAACCCTTCACTCAAATCCCTAATATTAAACGCTATTAAACGATTATTCATATTTATGTTTGAAGCTTTTGAAAATAGATTGTATGTGCCGTCTTTAGTATAAATCCCAAGCGCAAGAGCCAGTGACTCAGCTTCCGGTATATTTTGTTCAGCTAATAAATCAGCAAAATCATCAAGACTTGGTTTTTTTATTTCTACATCTTTATTTTTAATTACCCTGTCTTCATATTTTGCCCATAGCTCTCTTAAGGTTCTATCTATGATAGATACATACTGAGGAGATAAATTATCAACACACATGATATGGGCCATCATAGACTGCAAGAACTCCGCCTTTTCTGATAGAAAATTAGTCTCAGTATCGTCTCCATCAAATGGATTGAAAAATACACCTGAAGTAGTAGATACATTGATATAAGAACCATTATATCTTTCAATCAGCATCTTATATTCCTTTTCTGGATCTATAATAACAACATCATCTTCAGTGTTTAGAATGACCTGCATTATCTCGCGTTTGGTAGCAAATGATTTACCCGAACCAGGTTTTGCCAATACCCATCCAGAAGCATTATCCAGGTCTTTTCTATTAGCCATAATCAAGTTATTAGTGGTAGGGTTGAGCCCATAATATAAACTATCACCTTTCATCATTAACTCTTGGGAAGTAAAAGGTATTAATATACCACAAACTGGGGAAGTGAGGGTTCTTCCCTTACCACCAGATCCAGCATAAACTTTAGTTTGTCCTAACGGCAGACAAGCATTCATACACTGTTCCTGCTGATAGTCTAAAACAACCATTTCAGTCGAGTATTTTTTTGCTCTGGTAAGTACCTGTTTAGTAACATCTTCCAATTCTTTTTCAGTTTCACAATTTAACATGATAAAAAACTGACAGATGAATAAACGTTGGTCCATTGACTGTACATCATGTAATAAATCATATGCACTTTCTAATGAATATTTTAATTCCATAGGAATCATTTCCGGATCATAACCCTCGCGAAGTGCTTTCTTCTGCTCTTCCATTTTCTGGAGTTCCATACCCGCTATATTTGATTTTATGAGTGGAAGTTCTTCACCGCGGACAACTGATTTCATATGAAAAGAGATAACCAGATTATGTTCAATCTTAGTTAAATCATTGATATATTTATCTGACAATTCAGTTGAGTAGTTTTTTAACCATAAACAACGGCAATATCTATCACCAATCATAAATCTGTCTTTTTTAGTAAAATCAAACGAAGATGGCGCTATAGCATCTTTAGAAGTGAAAGTATCGTTTACTTTGCTATAGTCAAAATAAAACGGCTTTGCAGGATTAAACATATTATTAATCGTTTCAAGTCGTTCACGACCATCCATGATATACGCATCACAGCCAAGTTCCTTAAATCTGTCTTCAAATTCTCTTCCTTTAAAATTGATATCTTTTATAGCTTCATCTAAATCATCCATTTTACTTGTGAAAACGAACATCTTATCTGTAACTATATTGTTAGTACCCATATTTATATTCGTTCTCAAAACCTTGTTAAATTCAATCCTGTCATTGTCTAAATTGTCTCCTTTGGATTTCATTAGAACGTTTTTTTCAAAATCTTCTTCATCGACCGTATGATTATGAATTACTAACTGAATACCACTTTCACTTCCCAGTGAATTAAGAATCTCCATATATTTGGTCCAAATCGCTTCCTGATCGTCGTTTCTTGCAATCTGATAATTTACATCTGTAAACTTTAGAACAGCAGAATAAACATCATCGCCAATATAACAAATTCCATTTTTCATCATTACATCATAATCTATGTGATTTTGTGTTGTTCGTTTAATAGAACGTAGTTTTCTCTTAGAAGTTTTCTTTGATTTTTTTTCTTCGTTTGTACTTGCTCTTTTTAAAGAAAATATGTTTTTCACTGTCATTATCCTTTCTTTTAAATTCAATTTCATTATCATATAAAAGTATCTGCTTATGCATATAATGATTCATCCATATCTTGAGAAATTTATCAAAAGGTATACCATCCACCTGTATCCAGCCTAGTAAAATAAAGGGTATCGCAATAAACATTACCAGATATGATGCTATATCTTTTGAAATAATGTCTTTTGTCAAAAAGTAAGTTCCTACTCCTGCGACAATTCCAACAAAAAGGCAAATCACCTGCCTTAATGTCATTGATTGAAATACCTTTTTTTCATATTCTTTAATTTCTTTTGGTACAGGAACATATATCATTAAATTCAACTCCTTTCAAAAATCCCGGATATTTGTCCGGAATTTATATTTACATATTAATATTACTAACTAATGCTCCAGCAAGGATAATAACTGCACCACCAACAATTTGTCCAATTCCTTGTTTAATATCTGGTGCTGTTTTATCTTTCAGACCGCTCCCAAGAACTATCAGACCCCAAACAACCCAGAACGTTCCAAATGCGATAACTCCTTTTTGAGCTAAACTCAGTGCTTCATTAAATGTTTCCATATTTGCAATCTCCTTTTATTTAATTTGTCGTACTAAAATCAATGATTTTAGATCGTCCTGCTATATAACCACTAGTATATATATCACCTTCATTTACAGGTAAAATATCTTCTTCATTTTCTCCTAAATCAGAATAACAGTATGGTGATATTTCTTTAGCTGATTTCAACAGTCCATTGATTTTCTCATCTGTGAAATAATTCGACTCTGCTACAGCATCATCTGAAGCATCAGTCGTAAATTTAATATTTTCGTGATCATGCAGAGGATATTTTTTATCCTTAAAAACCTGAAGTCCACGAATTAAAACTAAACACTCATCCCTTTTCAATCTTCCTATTTCAGAAGGATCGAGTAGAGCACGATTGATAAGCTGATTACCTATCGTATAAGTTGGATTGGATCCTTTCGTCTCAGATATTGTCTGATAATCAAAAGTGCCATTTCCAATCATTTTTGAACAGTATTCCAGCGTTGAATATTCTTTGCCACCTAAAAATAAAGTGGTATCACAATTCCCAAAAATTGTTTCCCAGTCATCTTTATAAGTTTTTTTCAATTGGGCCATGTTCTGCAGTATAACATTAACGGATATTTCACGAGAACGCATAGTTGCAATCTTCACCTCAAAATCAGGTATTTGACCAATATTTGCAAATTCATCAAGAATAAAACGCGTATGAATAGGTAGCCTCCCGCCCGATGTACTATCAGCCTGAGCATATAAAATATCAAATAACTGCTGATACATAATAGCAGGGATAAAGTTTAATGACTTATCACTATCAGAAATACCAATATATAGTATTGTTTTAATTAAGTTACCGGCTTTATCTTTTTTTGGGTTACCAATAGAATAAAGATCAACAGTGTCATCCCCCATTAATTCTCTTACTTCCGGTAAATTAAACGGTGCCATTCTAACCCCTACTGAGATCAAGATTGACTTAGCCGTTTTCCCTGCTGCTTTTTTATACAATGCATACTGGCGAACCGCTAAATAATCATAATTATTTTTAAGCTGATAAGCATTATCACCAGCTTTCTCTAATCTGACATTTATTTCTTCTTCCAAGTCTTCAAAAACGATATCCAATGCTGATTTCATTTTTTCATCTTCTTCACTTGCTTCTGCCATGTCAATCAGATCCATAACAGTATTAATGTTTCTTTCGTCAGGATCTCCAACAGCCATAACAAAAAAACAGCACGCTGTTAGCAGTGCTATCTCCGCTTTTTCAAAGAAGTCGTCTCCACCGGCTGATTTAGTTCGATCTTTAGTATTTGCTACCAAATTATTAACGAATTTGTAGACATCCAATGGTTTTTGAATATAAACAAAAGGGTTATAATGCATAGAATTATGTGTATTTATAAAATCCATAATTTTAACATCATAACCATTTTCATAAAATGCATTAGCTGTTTCCCTGATAAGCGAAGTCTTTGGATCAGTAACAACATAATTACATTTCATTTGAAGAATGTTTGGTTTATTAAAAAAACGAGTTTTACCAGAACCCGAACCACCAATAACACAAATATTGTTATTTAAGAAAGTTTTTCTAGTATCCATTGATATATGAACATTTTTAGAACATATCATATTATTAGAATTGTCTTCATCAGTATATTCCTTTTTTAATTCGATTACATCACCATACTCAGCAGAGCCATATTCTTCGCCTGAACGATAGTTTTTACGGGAAGATATTTTGTATAGAGCAGCACCAAAAATGCATGCAGTTAATACGAATCCGCAAGAAAATGAAAATAAATTACTATTCCCTAAACTAACGTATTTAAAGCTCTTGAACAGTCCAAACAGCGTATCAAAAATAATCATTGGCAATGTACTGCCATTAGTTGATAAATACTGGTAATACAGTCCAAACTGATTACCTACAATAAATAAAGCCACTGCTGCAATACAAAAAATTACAGTTGTTAGCTTCTTATATTTAATCTCTATAATAATCACCTCATTAAAAACGGACAAATGTCCAGAATTAACGCTCCATATCACGTCTTCGATTATTTCTTTTAACAGAAGATTTACTTCCCTTCTTTATAGCATTTCTTTTTTCTAAAAATATATGTCTATCTCCAGAAGAGTACTCTATGAATAAATCTTTGTTGTACATCATTTCTTTTAAAATACTTTTATTTTGGATTGATCTAATAGAATAAGCAATCCCAAGATAGTAATCGTTATAATATATCTTTTCACCATCCCAGCCTCCATTATCATTTAAATTATTAACCAATTTAATAGAAGTACCTTTTTTACTCCATCTGATCAAATTATGATCGTAATCATCCAATAAAAAGTCAGTTTTCCTGATTTCGCCATCAATATACTTTGTCTTATCCTTGCCGTAGGGAACAAAAATTATATGATTACTATCTATTTCCGGTAGAAATTTATCAAGCCATTCCTTTTTTTCCGCTAAAGCATACGGACTGGCAACAATGCTAGTAAGAATGTATACTTCTTTATCATGCTTTAAAAACTCTTTGATTGCATCAACAACCTGGCGCATTGGCTCAAGTTCACTAAAGTATCCCTTAGAGTACATAGCATCTATGGATTCAATATTGTTATTAAAATAGTTCAAAGTACCATCCATTCCAACAAATAACCTACATTGAATAGAATTACTTCTTTTTACTTTTTTCATTTTTCCTTATTTCCCTTAAAGCTTTGCAGCCTACAAAGACAAAACCTATTACTACGATAACTAGAATAATGATGAAATCTTCCATAACACCTGCTCCTTTCTTAAAAAAACCGGACAAATGTCCGGAATTATTTAATATATTCATCTCTAGATTTGACTTTTGTATTTCTTTGTTTTTGTTGTTTTTTCAATCTTTCTTTTGCTTTTTGTTTTCTTCTTTGAATATTTAATGATTTCTGATCAACATCTTTAACAGCTTCCTCAACTTGCTGAAGGTCTTCTGCTTTAAACATTAAAACACCGCCGTCACCATGAATATTGGTGATTGCACCATACTTATCAAAATCACAAAATGCCTCCAGCATTTCTCTTTCTCTAATAGACAAATTATCATTAGAGTTGTACCTGCTGACTAAACTATCAAAATTGCTGGGTTTTTCACGAATATATACATCAACACCACGATTTTTACATGCCTTAACAAGCATTTTTAAATCTTTTCTACCACTTTTTACAGTTGTAGACTTAATTTCCGGGGTTCTTCCTCCATTACGTGCTTTATTTTCTAAAATGAATGTACTTTCGTTGTCAAATCGTCTCCCTTTTACACCCCTGTATGTATGATTTTGAGTACTTTGCTTGACATAATTTATACCATGTTTTAAATCACTCATCACTTGTGGAATAAAATCAAAGAATAACCGACAGAAAGTAGAAAGAGATTCTTTTACTATTTGTTCTTCATTCATTCTACTTACCTCCTAGTTTATTATTAAAGTCATCGATTTTCTTTTGAATGATTTTCACTTCAATCCTATATATTATCGCTAAAACCAACGAAATAATTATTAAATTAACTGTATTAGATAAAATTAAAAGATCTAACCAGTTTATCCAGTAGATTCGAATCAGTGGGGTATAAGATATAATTACCGCTAACAAGATCAAAGAAATACATAATATAGATAAATAAAGCATTTTTTTTGATGCTTTGATTTCAGTACTATCTCTCGATATCATTACTATCTCCTTCATTTCTCTCATTAATTTGTTTTTCTTCAGCGTTACGTTCAGCTGGAGTATCATTTGGAATATCATAACCATCTAAATCTCTACCGGTTATTAATGCCAACTCCAGATCGCGGAAAGCTAAATTGTTACCATTTAAATCATCACCTAAATCAAACATATTATTAAAGATATGTCTTTTTTCTTCTTCTAATTCTTCAGTACTCATTTTCTTTAATCTTTCCAGATATTCATAAGCTTTATTGTCGATAGAAATGTGTTTACCGACTTTTGTGTCCTCCACTGAAGCTCTTCCTATAATATCAAAATCAGTACGTTCAACTTGTTCAAGTGTTTTTCCATCTGCATTTATAATGTCAAATGTATCATTCAATTCATTATATTCAATTTTTACACTTTCTTCCTTTAACCGCTGCTGAATCATTCTCAACCTGTTTTCATCAAACTCCATATCCATAGTCATACTCCTTTTTTTAACTATAAATTAATTTTATAACTTTGCTCGACAGTTATTTTCTATGCGTAAAAAGATAATCCTAGAATTGCCTACAGTTCAATAATTTATTTAATCAAAAAATCTCGGACAAATGTCCGGAATCAACTAAACGTGACATTAAAACCATTTCCATCCGGCATTACTTCATATCCCTTTGCTTTGCCGCTACTATAAATAGATTCAGCATAGCTACAAGCAGCATTATATATATCAATTGAATTTCCAGAAAAATACTTATTGTATTGTGAAGGATTAGTAGCAGATGGTCTATCAGCAGAATTATTTGAAGGATTATTTTCAGATTTATGATTACTTGAACTGCTCTCATCAACAGCATCATGTCGACCATCTCTATCACCAGAACTGTTATTGTCCTTAGAAGTCTGAATCTGTGATTCAGCAGGTTTTTCCTTAACTACAACCTTTATTTTCTTCTTAGCAGTGTTTTTTGCCTTATCAAATACCTTTATTAATACTTCGTATTCTCCAGCTTTGTTTTTAACTTCATCACTTTCAATAATGCATGTTAATTCATCACTGCTGTTATCACTGTAAGATACATATTTATAATAATCTATTGAGTTAATTTCATCAGAAAATACAGTAATTTTATTTTCCCTTAGCTTGATCCTAGGTTTAGATATGTCTGCAACTTCTATCAACTTTGTAAATGATTTAGTATCAGGATCATTTGTTGAAAAAGTAACATTGTATATTCCTTCTTTTGAAGTATCAAAATTATCATATTTAATACTGATATTACGAAAAGAAAAGGTATTATTTTTTATGTTCTCCTTTGTTGGTTTGATTCCATCAATATCATGTATCAGGGTAAATAGTGATGATTTACTGTTTAGATCTATTATTAAGTCTTTTTTAAAGTTTACGTCATTCATAGTATATGTTTTTGTACAACCAACAGTGAAGAATAAATTCAAGACAATGAATATAACTAATAAAGTTCTGTTTATTCTTCCTTTTAACTTCAAACACATCACTCCCTTCAGCTGTTAAGCTTCTATTTATCATTATTCCGATAAACTCTTCTTTCAAAAATTCCGGACATTTGTCCGGAATCGCAACTTCTTAGTTTCCTCTTTTCTTTTTAATTGTAAACATTACTAACAGGACTGCAGTTACCAGTCCAGCAACAGCATATATTCCAATATTTGTATTATCACCTGTTTTAACTTTTACTGGCAGTAATTCATCATACATTACTACCTTTTGAATTTTGCCCGATTCTTCAACTTTAAAGTTAATTGACTGTGCTACTTTATAATTTTTTGGTGCAATAGTTTCAGTCAATGTGTAAGTGTGATTACAGAATAAATTTTGAATCATGTGCGGTTCTTTTCCAGATACCCATTCATCCACAATATTTCCTTTTTCGTCGGTTACCTGAAGATGAGCACCTTCCAATTCTTTATGATCGGTTATATCCTGTTTAGATACCGATACTTTGAAAGGGGTATGTTTAGGGATAACCGTAATATCAAAATTCATTGAATTCTGAACATCTTCATTATATGTCGGAACTGTAATCAGTGTTGCTTCAACATACTCATATTTAGCATAATTACTGACTCTCAATAAATAAATTCCCACTTCTAAATCAGAAAATTTTAAATATCCTTTTGAGTCGGTTTTTAGGAAATCACCTTTAATATCATTTTCATCAGCATAACTGTCTAATTTGACTGCTAATTTTCCAAGTTCATCTGATGTTTCAATTTCATTCAGGTCAGTTTTTTCATCTGAGAAATCTTCTGTATATTCATATACTCCGTCAACGATATTTCCAACTTGAATTAACTCAAATTCAACATCTTTGACAGATGTACCTTTTACACCTTCTTCAAGAGAAACAGCAATTGAACCTGTTTCTCTGTAAGCAGAAACACTGCCAATGCCAGTACCTGCAGAAAAAATTATAGCTGATATAATAAGCAATTTTTTAAGCATCTGTTCTCGCTCCCTTCTTCTTTATAAAAATAATAATACCTGCTGTGAGAAATAATACCGGTATAATGTATACCGCAGCTTCATGATATGATGGTATTTTTGAATCTGTTTGTTCTTTTACTTCTGGATTGTATGGTATTCTATGTCCTGTAATCATCAGCCTGTGGGTATTTAATCCAAACGGCGTACAGGTTACCAGAGTAGCTAGATCTTTCCCATCTTCAATTTCGTATTCTGCATTTTCAGGAAGAACCGTTTCAATCTTATCTATTTTATAAGCGAGTGTTTTATCAAGCACCCTTATGTAAAACTGTTCTCCCTGTTTCAGTTCATCAAGCCGAGTAAACAATTTACTTGACGGAAGACCGCTATGCCCGGTTATAACTGTATGGGTATTTTCGCCTCCAACAGGTAAAGACGAATCTGCAACATGTCCTGCACCGGCATTAAGTTCAGCCTCTTCTGTTCCGTGATAAACCGGTATATTTACTTTAATCTGTGGTATTTCAACACTGCCTATTATCCCGTTTCCAATATTTAGAACATCATTATAATTAAGACTGCCTTCTACAGATATTCCTTTCTGTTTAAGATACAGCTCTTCATTCCATCTGTATGCATCGTTTAGCATATTTTCTTTTTGAGTGCTGCTTAAATTAGAGGAGGTACTGTCATAAGTAGCTATAAGATTCGAACGTTCTATGGATTCGAAATAATCAGAAACAGCAGGGTAGCATATCATTGCCAGTCCTGCTGCAAAGATCACTATTTCTTTTTTTAAAAACCTGCGGAACTTCATTATTCCACAGCTTCTTTTCTTCTCTTAATTAAAGCAGCTGCCATTAAGCCAGTACCAGTCACTGTTAATAACAGAGTCATAGAAGAACCTGTTGCCGGCAGTTTAGAACCTACTTTATTGACAACTTTAATATTTAATGTTCCGGTTTCAATATTGGTTGTTAAACTGCTGTCATATTCAGTGTATTGACCAGTATAGAATTCTTTAAAATGAGCTGAAGCTTCTAATTTTTGTAAAGTCTTATCTGTTGCACCGTCACCTTTGATATAATTTATACGGTTATCTTCACCATAAGTTGCTTTAATGTCAATTTTGATCGGATCCTTTAACAGTCTATAGCCCGCAGGGGCTTTTGTTTCTTTGAGATAATATGTTTGGCTGTCCAGTCCAACAATATTGAAAATACCATTTTTATTAGAAACCATTTCTACAGCTTCGGCAGGTGCTTCATTGTTTTTTACACTGTCACGATTTATCACCGTGTAACCGTCACCATTGGCCGCTTCTTTAACATATACTTCTTTTGTACATGAGCTGTCGCTATACAATCTAAACTTAGCACCTTCTAACTTCACTTCAGGATCCTGATCATTTACTTTGATACCGTCCATGCGGAACGTAAAGCATACAACTGTATCCCATGGAGTTTCTCCAGTCTGCCCAGTACCATCACTGTCTGGATTATTGCTGTATTCCAGTTTTACGTCATTTTCAAAACCGGGACGTCCTGTGTCATTTGATGCATTTTCATTTAGAACCGCACTGTATTCTACTACTATTTTCTGTCCATAGAATTTTTCCATTTCAGGTACCGAACCGTTAAACTCAGGATAGAAATATTTATTTACAGTTGCCTTTAGATCAGTAATCTGAATTTGAAAGGTTTCATCTGAAGGAATCCCTTCAGTAACTACTTTATAATCTACATCTTTAACTAGAGTCTTATCACCAATTTTAACAGCTACACTTTCAGGGTTAAAAGTCAATGCTTCATCCATGCGATCACGCATTGAAAAATAATAAGAAGAATAACCGTTCATATTAGGAACGTAAGTTAAATAACGATATGGTACTGTCTGACCTATCTCAAAATCAGCGACATCATTCCACCCGTCTTTATCGCTCCCAATACTTCCTCTGCTGTCATCTTCTAAAATCTGTTTTTGAATTACAGGAAAATCACTCTTGATATTGATAAACACATCCGGATTTGCTGTATTTACCATACACAAAGAAGAAGCACTGTGAGTACCCTCAACTGGTGTAATTTCATCCACAACATACCATCCAAAATCAACATCCATCGTATAACTGTCTGCTGCTGTTTCAGGAACAGTTACCGTCATTGTTGGACCTGCCTTTTCAGCAACGATCTCATTTCTTAAATCTTCAATAAAATATCTGAAATTAGAGTATCTGCTTTCATTTAACTGTGGAGCTTCTACATTATTGATTACTGTATTGTTATTCATCGTTTGAATATAATCAATTATGCTGTACTCAGTATCTTTTCCGGTAACTTTTTTCAGTGCTTTTTCATAAGCTGGATTCATAGTGTAATTGATACTTTCCATACCAGCTGAATTTTCAGCATCGAAAATCTTGTAAACATTAAATTTTTTACCCGCCAAACTTTGAGTAACTCCATCATCTCCTACATTGGCATTAATAGTGATGTGCCCTTGTTCTTTAGCACTAACTGATGTAATTAGATTATTGTCTGGAGCAGCTAAAGAAGCAGTAACTAAAGCTCCAGAAAAAGCAGTTGAAACAGCTAAAAATGAAATCACTGCCTTTCTTAAATTCTTTTTCATCTTCATATTGTTATTTCCCCCTTATTTATCCGTTTTCTTTTTTCTTTTATACATAAGACCTGCAAGGCATAAACAGATTCCTGCACCAGTAAGAATCACTGTTCCCTTAGAACCTGTCGCAGGCAGTTTTGAGCCGCGCATATTTACGACTGTCATATTTCCTACATACCATCCGTTTTCAACTGTCATACTGTAGTCACCTTCAGAATCCCTTATGACCTTGTCATTGACCAGAAATGTATGTACCCCATCAATGCACTTAAATTCTACTTTTATTGGATCAGTAAGCTTCCTGTAGCCCGCAGGGGCTTTAGTTTCTTTAAGGTAATATAATCCAGCTTCTACTTTATCGAACAGCAGATTACCTTTATCATCAGTAGTTTCTCTGACAACTTCCTGTGTACAGTCTTTATCCCTGTACAGAGTAAATTCAGCACCAGCCAGTTTTTTATCAAGGTCATTCACTTTATTAAGATTGAGCTTGAACCATTTTAATTTATTGCTTAAAGAGATTGTCATATCTCCTTTATCGTTTATATCGAAGATATTTCTATCAACATCCGGATCATTCATATCAGAAATATGAACATAGCCGTCACTGTCGAATTCAAAATAGAATTTTTTATCATTTATCTCATATCCGTTAGGTGCCTTTATCTCCTGAGCATAATAAACACAGCTGTTGTCTAATTTATAAAGATCAATAATACCGCTATCATCAGTCTGATAACGTCCTACTTCTTTATCTCTGGTTACATTATAGACAAGATATTCAGCATTCTTTAGAGGTAAATCGGTCTCAGCATCATACTTATACAGTCTGATATGATTTTCTTTATCAGTTACTGTAATATGCTGTATCTTGGAAGTTTCACTGTTATCCTTATCAATACTAAACTCTATATCATCGGCTCTGACAAACCCTTCAGGAGTACCGGTTTCTCGCATAATATAAGTACCGTAAGGCAGTTCCTTTGTTACTGCACATCCGTCTTTCCCTTCAACATTTCCTGTTGTGATTTCATCATAGACAGATGCACCATCCCATCCTTTTTCTTCAACTTCGCTTTTTAATTTAATCGTGAATACCGCATTATTTAATGGAGCTGTAACTCCATCCTTATCTTCAGAAAGCTTTTCAACTTCCACTTTGTGCTTTTTAACTTCATCTTTAACAACAGGGAAGTTACCTGCAACGACTGTTGCATTGGAAGATATTCCTTCCTGTTTGATTTGTGTCATAAATACACCATTATCAATATTCTCTGTATTACCATTTTTGTCAGATAATACTGCCCCTTCAAGTAGATACCCTTCAGGTGCCCTAGTTTCCTGAATAGTGATTGTTCCAATGGGAAGTGTCACCATTCCATCAACGTAGTATAGCTCGTCACTTTTTTCTTTGACAATACATTCAGGTAATGTCAAATACGCCTTGTACGATCCATCTTTACGTTTAACAGTTTTCAATACCCATGTTCTAGTAGCTTTTTCAGGCAAATCTGATACTTTGTCATATAATGCATTATAATATTTTACCGTAAATTCTGCGCCTTCTAACGAAGCGTTGCCCTGAGGAATGCTTTCAGTAGAATCCATATCCGCTTTAGTAATTTCAATTGCCACAGGGTCGTTGGCCGGCTGTTCAACTAAACATCCTATACCATTTAGGGCAGTAGTCTGTCCTGCATTAATAGTTACAGATGTATGCTCTGTATTAAGTTCGAAGCCCGGTGATGCTTTTGTTTCAACAAGTGTATAATTCCCTGCATTGATACCTGAAACACTCGCACTGCCGTTTACATCAGTGATTAGTGTTGCAACTGTATTTCCGCTTCCGTCTCTCAACTGATATTCTGCACCTGCTAATGAATAGCAGTCATTTCCAGCTGTCAGTTCAGGATTACCATTTACTTTAGTAATATTCAAATCACCTTTTTTTGGTTTTATTTTGAATTTCGCAATACCTGCTCCAGACTGACTGTTTACACGTTTGGTCAAAAATCCAACAACGATTTCGTCGCCTGTTTTATCAAGTACACGAACATTGATCAATTCATCCTTCCATTCCCCTCCTTTACCGGTATCCGGATTAGAAAGATGTGTACACTGTAATCGTAACCATGCATCAAGCTGCGTTGCGCCTGTTACATTTTCTGCTGTCCAGTTCCAGAAACTGTTATGCGATATACCTGTCACCGTATCGACACCGCCCTGAATCCAGATTCCTAAATACATTGCAGTATTCTGATAATACAGTTTATTGTAGTCTAGCTGACCTCCGTAATAGATCGTATTCATAAGATCTCTTTCACCTGTTGTCAAACCATAAACAGGCAGTGTTGCGTTTTTCCAGTCAGAAGCATATGCCTTATACAAAGATATCTGACCGCTCCACCCGGTACCTACACCGTCTGGAACATCTACAGTTCCTGCACATCCCATCTCACCCATTGAAAAAGCTTCAACATTAGTGATATTTAGAAATTTATCCGCCAGTTTTGCTATCGGTGATTTTTTATCAACATCAACGTTTACTGACTGTACCGCAGTAGATGACTGCGGAATTGTTATTACACCACTTTCGGAGTCATAACTGTAGTTGCTTGTCGGCAAACCGTTAACAGAAACTGTTAATTCAGTTTTATCTAAATCCTTCTCAGTTTTGACATTTGTTTCAAAATCAAAACTGTCAACATTTCTGCTTCCTTCTTTTACCGTTCTGCTGTCAGTTGTAGTATAATTAACTTCAGATGACAGTTTTGCGGTTGACTGTGATACAGCCTGTAAAAACTGTACCTGAACATTACCGGCAGTGTTTCCAAACAGATCTTTTGAAATATAAACTAAACCTGTTTCTGCATCGTAATGACATCTGTCATTGACAACTTCGGCATTGTTATTGTTTATTGCAAAGATCTGATCCTTTACTTCAGCAGTACTGTCATTCAGCATTGTATTTCCCAGACCAACATAATAATTACTGTTTATATCGAGGTTATATAATGCGACAGTGGAAGGGATAGTTGTTATAAACAGATCACCAGTATCTTCTCTTAAAAAGAAACTGTCGATTGTTTCATTTTCAGCGATTCCCTCCGCTTCAACTAAAGTGTTTTTTACAACTAATACCTGATCTAGACGCATCATATTTAATGATGTGTATGCAGTATCAAGATTATTTTTAATATATTCAGCAGTTACTGGATCAAGATTATTTTCAGATGCTTCAGCATCAGATTCCTCTTTTGCAGTAACTATATCCTGAGGTTTCCTTTCAACTACATTAATTTCAATTTCGGCAGTAGCGGAGTTTATATTTTCCTCTGCACTGACTTTGTTTTTGTAGTTTACAGTAACAGTGATTTTAGCTTTACCAGCTGCTTTTGCTTCTACAACCGCACTGTTCATTTCACCGGAAACGATAGCAATTTCTTCGTTGTCGCTTGTCCACTTATAATCAATTACTTCAGCAGTTTCCGGTAAATCAGCACGAACATTTAGATTTGTTTTTTCACCTGTCTCTATTTCTTCTTTTTCAGAAGTTAAAGTAACTTTTTCAATGTTCATTGCACTAACAAATGACATGTCATTTGCAACAATACCAAAAAGCACCAGTACAGATAATAAGAATGTACTAATTTTTTTCATTACACCTATTCCTTTCGTTAAAAATATTTTCTGTGATGCAAGTTACAGCTTAAAGATTATTTCTATACTATATTTAATTTAATAAGCAAGCATCACTATACTTCTTTAAAATCGGTATTACGATCAGACAATTGATCAACCGTCAAATAATAATGAGCAGTCATAAGACTGCTCATGTGTCGAATACCCATAAATATACTTTTTTCATTGCTTTCCTCCAACAAAAAAGACAATCTTTAGATTGCCTTCTATCATCTATTTTTAAGATGGAACAAGTTCCATACCTTCTATAATAATCTCTATGACAACATCACGATTTGTCCTTTATTATTTCATTACCTCCAGCAAAAAAGACAGCCTTTCGACTGCCTTTAGTTGTTTAATTTTATTTAGTAGCGCCGCAGCTGCATTTATAGCCGGTAATTACGGTTTCGTCCCATGCAGGTTTTACAATTACTGTTTCATCCCATGCAGGTTTTACGACAACTGTTCTTTCCTCCTGATGAGTAATTGCATCATGATGTTTTGTTCCTATTTGAACTTTTCCAACTCTATAACCACTATCACAATCTCCTGTAATATGATCTCCTATTTCACCACCATCTTTTGTAGAAAATCCACATTTATTACAAATATATCTACTTTCATAAATCGGCTCATCCCACGCTTCCTTATCGACAACTGTTACTGTTTCTGTCTTAGTCACTGCATCGTGATGTACTGTTTTTGTTTCTGCTTCATGATGTACTGTTTTCGTCACCGCTTCCCAGCTGTGTGAATGAGCAGGTTTATTATCACCTGTGTTTCCGCTGTTGCTGTTTCCTCCATTATTTCCTGTATTTCCACCTGTTGATCCGCTAGGAGCAGACGGCTTGGATGTGCTGCCTTCTGACCCGCTTTGTACTTTGTCAGTGTTTTCAACCGGCTTTCCAGTTGTAACGTTATCCTTAGAGCTTACCTCACTGCTTGATTTCTTAGTTACAACGGTTTTCTTGTTTCCATTTTCATCAGTAACAATTTCTGTTACTGCAACTTCACCTTCAGCTACAACAGGAGCTTCTACAATATTAATTTTCATTTCTTTTTCCGCTTTATTTTTTTCAACATCGCTGATAGAAATTTTTAGATCATATGTTCCTAATGTATTAACATCAACTTTTGAAGTATCAATCTGCCAGTCCTTTAAATCACTGTAATCTTCAGCTTTTAATAATTCAGCAAAATTGAATGTAGATAAATCTGTAAACTGAATTACATCGATTGTATCAGGAGCAGTGATTTTAGGTTTTGTAGTATCACTTACTTTTACATCAACAGATTTCTTATCATTTTCATAACTGAAATTGATTTTATATTTACCAACTTCAGGATATTCTTTTTGTTCTTTTGAAATGACATTGCCATTTTCATCTTTATTTTCAACAGTAACATATTTGAAGTTATTTGTTGATTTAGCATCTTTGATAATCTTCTCAGCTGTTTTTGAATCTATTTTATTGTAATTAAGGTAATCCGCAACATCAGTTGAAACGACCTGTCCTAACTCAGCGTCAATTTGATTCTTGGTTAATACTAATGTATCAGATGGTCTTGTTAGAGAATAAGCACCAACACCAGCAACCAGCAGCAATCCTGCAACACTGCCTGCAATAATTTTCTTTCTCTTTGTATTTAAATATTTATTAAAAATATTTCTTCTTTGATTTTCCATAATTTTTTCCTCCGAATATAAATCATTTTTTATTTCTATCTTAAAAGCCGGACAAATGTCCGACTTTCAGGAGAATATTAAATCATAAACCAGTACATACAGTACAGTACAACAGTTCAAATCCCCTGAAACAAACACAAAGTAAGCTCACTATGTATAAACTTTTCTTGCCTAATTACCTGACAGGTGACTTAAACATTATTATATACTATTTTTATAATAGGTATTTTCATAAAAAATACGGTAAAAAAATGCGATTTTTTTTATTTTTTATTGAAATAAACCTATTAGGTACACTTTTATACTAATAGTATAACACCTTTTTTTGATAATTCTACGACAAAAAAAATACGGTTTTTTTAAATTTATTTAATTTTTAATAGCAATCATTATGATTAGACTATCTTTTTCTACCAGAACCCAATGCAAACTCAATGCATAAATCAGCAAACTCATATAACATAAATTGTCCTGATTCAGTAAACCATGATACCAAAATTCCTGATACTGCCATCAGTCCACCTGCAGCAATAAAAATTAGATCATGATTCGAAGTTATACTTCTTGCAAAATCTACGCCTAAATACCCAAATAAACCAATTGCAAGAAAGAGCTGACCTATTTTACTGACTATAAATCCGCTAAATTTAATTATACCAGCAAACACTGTAATTGCTTCAGTAAATATTTTTACAGTTAAACCTACGCTCCCAATCACAAACCTTAAAATATAGAATATAATGCTAGTTAGAACTTCCATAAAGTTTACCCCTCTCTTATTATTCCGGACAAATGTCCAGAGTTAGCAGATTAAAACTGGATATTTTCTTCTTTTATCTGGATACTTTCAGTTTCGATATCTTGTGAAACATTTTCTCTTCCGTTATCCGTTCTTGACTTATCTCCTATAAAAGATACCCTTTCAGCTACAATTCCTAAAATCCATTTTTTTACGCCATTTTCATTATACGCTCTAGTCTGAACACGTCCTTCAACATGCACCATTCTTCCCTTTAAACAATATTTTGCTACGTTCTGAGCAACCTTATCCCAGCATACTATAGGAACATAGTCAGCTTGATTTTGACTCTGGTAGGGGCGCTCTACAGCTATATAGAACTGTGTTCTTGTTGCACCGTCTTTTGTATTTGTTGTTTCAGGATCCTTTGTTAATCTCCCCATTAAAAATACTTTATTTACCATAATTTTATTTCTCCCTATTTCCATATTTGTTTTCTACAATCTACTAACTTTATATAATACATTATAAACTATCTGAGCATTAACTTTAACTATAATTTACTTACTATTTGACACTATTTAAACATTACAGTTTAACTCTCCGCCTTAATTTTTTTCTACATTGTCATTTAATTTCTCAGCATTATAATATGCCCGCAAATATTACACTTCTTTTTCATATTTAATTTATCAAACCTGTCTTTTTTTAAATAGATTTCTTATATTGCTGCACTCTCTAATCATAACAATCATTTCATTTGCTTTTTCTTCTACTGTGTTACAAAGTCCATCGATTACTTCTTCTTTATCTATGTCAGCTTGGAATATATTTTTACCATGCTCTAAGCTTTTTTCTTAAACTTTCCATTGCTCTATAATATTGTTCTCTATCTTCTTCATTTTCAAAAATATCATCATCTTCATATCGTATATTTTCATTCCATAATAGTTCCTTCTTGTTTTAATAATTTTGCAATAACTTTATCTAATTAAAATGACATAGAATGTAGTTAATCCATGTAAACTATTATTTCATATGGAAATTCACATTCATTCCCACTTTCGTCAACACGTTTAATTAATCTTTTTTATTTGTTAACAATTGGTCTTTAAGACCATTTTTCTTCACTTCTTTTTCTTTAATATTTCTATCTTCTTTTCTTGCAAAATAGTATATATTTCTCATTTTTTTATCTCCAATTTTCTATTCAATATCATCATAATATCCATAGCTAGCAGAAACATACATAGCATCATTGAATTCTTTGTTAATTTTATCATAATTTTTATCTAGCCATTTTTGACGTCTTTCTTCATCCCATTTAACCCACGATTTTGGTACATCATATAAAATAGAAAGATCTCCATTATCGGCACAGTAAATTAAAGCTATTAAAACATCGTATGAAGGATGTAATAAGTCACAATGTATCGTAAAAAATGTTGATTTAATTTTTTATCCTGACACATTCGTTATCTTTAAAATAATTTTATACAATGTATTCAAATTAACAAAGAGAAGAAATTCCTCACCTTAAATTGAATGATATTGAATACTATCTCTTGTTTATAAAATTATGAAAGATAAAGGAGATCTAACTATGGAAAACAAAGACACAAAAACTGTTTCAGTCGGACAAGAATTTTACACAGCTCAAGAAGTCGCTACTATGCTAGGTGTATCTAAAACAAGTACATATAGAGTAATCAAACGCCTAAATGCAGAGCTTGAAGAAAAAGTATACATTACTATCACAGGCAAAATTTCAAAGCGTTACTTCCTTGAAAAATCTTATATTTAAACCCTAAATTGAAGTGTGAACTGACAACTCACACTTCTTTTTATTTACTTAAATATTTTAATCGACACATTCGTTTTATAGATAAATATCCGTTATCATAGTGATACAAAATATGAAACGGAGGAAAATCTTATGAAGTCAATTTATGAAAGAACCGGCAAAGGTTACACACAACAAGGCGATTATTTGTTGCCAAATCTTCAGTTAAATGGAGAACCTGAATACAATATTGGTATCTGGGGGCAACATTATCGTCAGCATTTAAAGACACAACACAAGGTGATCTACTACAATTATTTAACCAAAGGTACATTGTATCAACACCTTGTAGAAGTATATGAACGTGCTGAAAGTATGTTTAATCAGCTTGTTAAATCACTTGCCACAAAAGAAAAAGTTACCGAACAACTAAAAGAAAATGATATCCTGCTATGGGTTAAAAAGATGAATAACATCCGTAACAAAGCTATGGAAATCGTGAACAGCGAGGTGATTTATGTATGAGAAAACATTTCATTATCGCATTGATTTTGCTCTTCTCTGTATCAATATCGGCTTGTAATAAAGCTGAAATACCAGCAGAAACAAGTAATGTTTTACCTACACAAGAAACAGAAATCATTGAAGAAACTTCAACACAAATCACTACATCAGAGCCAGCAATAACAGAACAATTCACTACTCAAGTTGTAGTCCCAAAGGAAGAACAAAGGGAAAAAATCCTAACTACTAAAACAACTTTACCTCAAATTACAAAAGAAAAACCAACACGAAAACCTAAACCAACCGAAGATAAAACTACTATCAAAAATATTTCTGAATCTACTAAACCAGTTGAAGAAACTACGGTTCAGACTACAGAACAAACCATTCAAGAGCTGAAGGTAGACATTGACTATTACTTTAATTATGCAAAAAATTATACATTAAATATCGGTTTAACTTATGATGTTGAAGCAACAGAATGTTGGGATAATCCTATTTCTGTCACATCAAAAACTACTTCAACTATCGCAAATATCGAAAGCAGATTGAACAGGTACAAGAACATAGAAGGATTTGAATCTGTCTGCATTTGGTATGAAAAATGTGGCGAAAATGACTACGATTTATACATAGGTTACGCATAATACAAAAAGATAAGGCACAGTTTATGGACTTCAAAATCCATTACTGTGCCTTGTTTAAAGTATAACATATGTAGAACAAGTTTTTATGTATAATCTTAGCGAGCAGACCATTTGGGTAGCCACTTGCTATCCAAACGGTAAAACTGCCTCATCTGAACATTTCAGCGAGCAGTGCATTTGTGTACTCATATCCACAAATACCTCGTTAGGGAACACCCTAAGACCCTGCTATCTAACTAAGACAATATTTTAATGCATTTATTTTTTCTCCATCAATATCCAATAAAATTCTTTTAAATAAATTAGATTCTTTTACATTATCTAAAACAAAGACTACGCTGTGTTTTGCTCTGGTACAAGCAACATAAAATTTAGATTTTGTCTGTTTAGATGATATATTCTTACCCTCTTTTATAAATGGGGTTACTGTCGATACAGGAACAATAACAACTCTTTCAAAAGTAGCTCCTTTAGAATTCCCATAATTAAACACATCACAATGATGATGAAAGCTAATTTTTGATGCTTTGTTATATCTTAAAATAGTAGGTTGATATTTTTTACAATATAGATCTATACTTTTACTATCAATTATATATACACCTGCATTCTCTATTGTCGTGTCAACCGAAAATGGTATAACCATACTTTCTTTGTCTGAATGTATGGTGTTTATAAAATCACATATTTCCTTATTGAATCTTCTAGTTACATTAGAATATTCAACAGTACACAATTTATCTTTTTGAAGTTTCAAAAAATAATCTTTGATAGCATCATCTCTATATTTACTATTTTTCCTAGAATTGTTAGTCCTAAAAGTAGCTTGTTTAAAATCTCCTACACACCTAACATTAATTAGAGATTCAAACATAATTTTAATTATTTCTAAATCCCATCCTGCATAATCTTGTATTTCATCTATGAATATATAATCATAAATATTTTCTAATCGTTTGATTACCAACTGATTTGATTCTTCTACACATTTATGTGCTAATGCTGCAACATTATCTTTATGTATGTCTTTAGCAGCATTTAAATAATATTGTAAATGAGTTTGTTTATATCTAGTATTGATATTTACATCTTCATAAAATGCAATAGAATTTATAAAATTAGGAGGAATATTAATATTTAATTCTTGTCTTCCTCTTTTACATTTTAATTTCAATTTAGTTTGATATGGTTTTATTAAATCTGAAAGAAGAAAACTATACCATGTTTTTATTATAACGTTCTTATCAATTATTCCAAAATTTAATTTACAATACTCTTCTTCGATCGAATGTTTGCCCTCATTAGTATATGTAATAATTAAAATGTCTTTTTTAGTAGATTTCGAAAGTTCTATAGCTCTTCTACAAATATCATATGTTTTTCCATTTCCAGCTGCTGCAAAAACCACTTCGTTTTTCACTTTAATTATCTCCTATGGCTTTTTTTATATAATCAGGATAATTTATTTTTACTTCACTTTGAAAAATCCTTAATGCCCATTCGCTTTTATTTTTTATCATAAAATCACACAAATCACTATATTTTACATTAGCAATATTATTTCCTTTATATACGATACTACGAAACATGTCAAAATTATCTTCATTTGCTTTTAATACAGATGGCTCAAGTGTATTCAATTCATTATCATCTTCAATACAAAGCTTAATAATTGATGAATACTCTTCATATTTTTGTTTAACCTTTTGCCCATTACCGTCATTATCAGTAACGATAATAATTTCTTTATTTATTAATTGGGCTATTTTACAATATCTTTCAAATGCAATTCCACCTACTGATAAAACATCTATACCATCATCTATTGGAAGTTTTTCATATTTATCAATGTAAGCTTTTTGAATAATAAGTTCATCTGCTGGTCCTTCCACTAAAATAATTTTATTAGCTAATAATAAGCGTAATGTATTATAACCAGGTAATTTAACAAAATAATTATAAGTTTCTTTATCTAACGAGGAAAAAGAAACAACATTATTATTTGCAACTAAATGTAATTTATTCAAACCTAATTTATTTGCAACAAAACTACTGTGAGTCGATATGAATAATTGCTTGTTTTTATTATTAGATAATTTAGAGATAAGAATAGACATATTTGTAAAAGATAAATTATTTTCTGGCTCTTCTAATATTAGAAAATCAACATCTATATTTTGGTTAAAAACTAGTTCTGATTTCATCATATTCTGAGTTCCAAAACCTGAATTTTCAAATGGTATATTATCTATAGAAAGGCTCATTTCGTTTTTCCAATTGTCAATTTCACCTTCTTTTAGATTAAAACTAATTGATCTCCCTTTAAAAACTGGTTCATCCTTTATCTTTTCATTTAACAGCTTAACAACTTCACTTTCTTTGAAATTCTTTCTATTACTTCTATACGCTAATCTTAAATTTGTCTCATCTTCTTCTGATAAATAACTAGCAATACTATTAGAAACAAATTTATTTAACACCGAACCATAATCTTTCTTAGTAGTATCGATTATCGCAATTTTTTTAGATGTATTGTTAATGTAATAATCCCCTTGAGCAAATGAACTATACTCAATTTTATATAACTCTACTGGAATATCTATTATTTTTTTATCTCTTAATAATTCTTTATAAGTATCGCAATAATCATTATTAAAAATAATTCTCATTCTAACACCAACACAATCCTCTTTTAAAGAATTATTTGTTCCTCTATAGTGTTTAAATATAATATCTTCATCATTCAATCCATCAAAAAACACTTCTATTTCAATCTTAGGCAAGTTTGCTGATTTACAATTTACAACATCTTCTTTATATTTATTTCTTATATTTATATTGAACCAATCCGGTGTAACTTTAGAATATACATTTGTTCCATTAATCTTTCCGGATAAGCACATTGAGATAGCTTCTAAGATAGTCGTCTTGCCAGAATCATTTTCTCCTGCAAAAATATTTATATCTGGATTCATATTAATTATAGTATTTTCAAATATTTTATAATTACGTATCGATACTTTTGAAATGTACATTCTATTCCTTCTTTCATATGTAAATCAAATTATTTATTAGTAATTATCTATTTTTTATTATCCACATAAAGTAAAAATGTTCTTTTAGTAATCAGTAACAGTAACATAACTATCATAAAACTTGCAGAAAGAACAATAATCGAAATAATTTCTATCGCTATTTCATTATTAACCTGTGTTAATACAATAGACAGCACACCTGCAATCAAAGATAATGTCGTAGAAGTTATTATTGATACAAATGTTTCCTCAGCTACTTTTTTCTCAAGTTCTTTTTCGCTATCAATTTTCGATACTAATATTGCTGCAAATCCAAACAACACTGTAAATATAATAGAAAATACTGTTGTAAATAACTCTGCTAAATCAACAGAAATTATTAACTTTAATTTAACAACCACTACAACTGCTATCACAATAGGAAAAATTACAAAGCACACGAAATCCCACAGTGACAAATTCTTAGTTTTAGCATTTCTAAAAACTTTCATTTGTTCACAGATTATTTTTAATAATCTTACTTTTCTATTTCCAAATAACATTATCAAAAAAAGAACACCTACAAAAATCACCCAAAAATTTTGATTATTCATTATCATTCTCCTCGGATTTAATGCTTTCATAATAGTTATCTGTTATTTCTGACAATGATTTTACAAAATCATTTGAATCAGCATATTTTTGATGAAGTTCTTCGGTTATATCATAATTTCCTAATATTGAATCAAAGTCATTCCATTTTACCTTTTACCTTCTTTGCCCTACGCTTATTGCTATTTCTGCATCGTTATAATCTTCTGAATCGGAGCATTCTAATTTTATTCTTGCAAATGCAACATCTTTGTCAATTTGCCCATTGATCATTTGTTTAATAATACCCAAAACATTTTTGTTTGCTTTAGATTCAAGATTCGGTCCTAAATCTCGAACAGCTTTTTGTTTCTTTCGTTTATTCATATTTTCAGCTATATCGGATGAAATATCATTTTCAAAATATTGTAAAGTAAGTTTCTTAGGAACAACATCATCCTTCGTATCCATAAGTGGCAAATATAGTTCCATTTCTAATTTGATACCTTTACTTTTCAACATTTAATTAGCCGTTTCTAAAAATACTGTCTTACATCCAGAACCGTTTTGTCTATGAAAAATTATGACAAATGATTCATTACATTCATACATAAATATTTTATGTTCATAAAGTGATGCACTATCTGCACCAAAATCATATTTTTTCCCTGTTGTTGTTTTTATGATTTTAAAGGGCTTTCCTTGTTTACCGGCATAAGGTTCAAGCATCCATCTATTGGTCTCATTATATGGCACTCTATTATGTACTTTATCTTCTGGCAAAAAAATAGCTCGTTCTGTACTTTTCCCAACAGCTAAATCCGAGGTGAATTTACTATAATCGTCAACGAAGTTTGAAAACGTATAATCTGGTAATTCTCCATCTTTGATTTTATTTTTTAGTTCTTCCTTTAATGGGTTGTTGCGCTGCAAATAACTAAAAGCACACTTGTACGCTGTCAACGTTTCAATTTTAGACATTTTATATCCCCACTTCTTTTTACGTAAACTTAACTTCTTAATATAAAAATATTAACAAGTATATGATTTTTAGTTTAGTATTCATATTGTTTTTCTTTTTCAAAACTATTTATGTAAAAACTTTTCCTTAATTTATATAATATTTTATGCTACCAATTTACATAACATTATCTGTCCACAACTCGCATTGTGTCATAACAGTTTGTACTGCATCCTCCATACCTTCTGGCGGATACTTATGTTTCTTTAGTAGCTTTTTGATTAACATACGCATTTTAGCTCTTGCTGATTCACGCTTTTGCCAATCAATCGTTTTATTTTTTCTAAGTGTGTCTGTTAATTCTTTGGTTATAGCTATAAGTTCTTCATTTTCGTAAAAATCTTTTATTGCCTGAGGTTTTGTTAATGCGTCATAGAAAGCTAATTCATCTGCGGTTAATCCAAGCTGTTCTCCATCCTTGTTGGCTTCTGCAATCTGCTTTGCAAGTTTCAACATCTCTTCAATAACTTCTTCATTTGTAAGCATTCCATTAAGATATGCATTTAATGATCTTTGCATTAATTCGCTAAACTTTTCAGATTTAACTACATTAGTTCTTTTATATACAGAAACTTGTTCAGCAATCAACTTTTTAAGCAATTCAACCGCTAAATTTTTTTCTTTCATATTAGCTATTTCATTTAAAAATTTCGGATCGAATAAAGAAAATTCTTCTTTTACGTCAGAGAATAAATTGATAACTCCATCGCTTTTGATGCTTTGCTTTAATAACTCATTTATCCTAGCGTTCATTTCAGGCAATGAAATCTTTTTGCCTACGCCTGTATTAGTTAATCTTAAAACCAGAACTCTCACAGATTCAAAAAGTACTGCTTCAAATCTATCTACTTCACAAACAAGTGAAGAACACAAAGATAACGCTTGATGAAGCATTAAAGCTTCTTTAATAAATAAATCTCTTGTTTCTACTTTATCTCTATCCATAATGAAGTTAACTGCACCACTTATCGTTCTTGCTCTTTCAAGATTGCTTCCAGAAATAAATTGCTCGTAATTATATCCGTGGAACATATCTTTACATATAGCAAGCTTTTCAAGAAATTTTGGATAAGCAACTTTTGCAACGTCAGTATCTCCGTAATTCTTTTTATCACGAATAGTGTAATCGTTCATCGCTTGTTTAAGTGCAGTAGCAATACCTACATAATCCACAACAAGTCCGCCTTCCTTATCTTGGAAAACTCTATTTACACGTGCAATTGCTTGCATAAGATTATGTCCACTCATAGGCTTGTAAACATACATTGTTGCTAATGAAGGGACATCAAATCCAGTAAGCCACATATCAACAACAATAGCTATTTTAAATGGATTATTATTATCTTTAAACTTTCTTGCGAGCTCATCTTTATGGTGCTTATTACCAATTATTTCACGCCATTCTTCCGGATCATTATTCCCAGAAGTCATAACTACTCCAACTTTTTCAGTCCAAGATGGACGCAATTCAAGTATTCTTTTATAAATTTTCATTGCTATTGGACGTGAATATGCAACTATCATCGCCTTACCAGTTAGTAAGTTTTCACGATTGTTCTCATAATGATCTAAAATATCGCTAACCAATGAATTGATTGTATTGTCATTTCCAAGTATAGCTTCCATTTTACCAAGCTCGTGCTTACTTTTTTGAATAACTTCTTCATCGGCGTTTGCAGCCATAATATCGTATTCAGTATCAATTAGTTTAAGAGTTTGTTCGTCAAGATTTAATTTTATAACTCTGCTTTCATAATATACTGGCCGAGTTGCACCATCTTCCACGGCTTGAGTCATATCATAAACATCAATATAATCACCAAAAACTTCTCTAGTGCTTCTATCCTTAGATGAAATTGGAGTACCAGTAAATCCAATGTATGTTGCGTTCGGTAAAGAATTTCTTATAATTCTTGCTGTACCAATTTTAATTTTACCTGTTTTTTCATCAACTTTTTCGGTAAGTCCATATTGTCCTCTATGTGCTTCATCAGCCATAACAACGACATTGCTTCTTTCAGAAAGTGCATCTTTAGATTCTTCAAATTTTTGCATTGTGGTAAAAATAATACCGTTGGCTTGCCTGCCTTCAAGAAGAGTTTTTAAATGATCTCTGCTTTCAGCTTGAATTGGTTCTTGTCTAAGAAAGTCTTTACATTTTGCAAATTGCCCGTAAAGTTGATTATCAAGATCATTTCTATCAGTTATAACCACAATGGTTGGACTATCCAAAGCTTCTTGTAACAAATGAGCATAAAATACCATTGATAAAGACTTTCCGCTACCTTGAGTGTGCCAAAACACACCACCTTTACCATCTGTAACAGTCGCCTTTTTAGTCGATTGTATAGCTTTATTAACAGCAAAATATTGATGGTATCCCGCTAAAATTTTATATGATTTAATACCCTCATTAGAAAAACAAATGAAGTTTTTTATAATATCTAGTAGTCTTTTCTTTTGAAACATCCCAAAGAAAAATGTATCAAACTGTGCATATTGTGTGTTTTCATAATTACCATCAGTTGTTTTCCACTCCATAAAACGGTCTTCACCAGAAGTTATAGTACCGGCTCTAGAAGTAAGTTGATCACTCATAACACAAATTGCATTATAAATAAACATCGATGGTATTTCTTTCATATAATTACGAAGTTGTCTATATGCTTCAGATACATCTGTTTCTTCTCTAGATGGTGATTTTAACTCCACAAGGACTACTGGTAGTCCATTCAAGAATAGAATTACATCTGGCCTTTTATTACTGTTTTCAATAAAGGTCCATTGATTAGCAACAATAAAAGAGTTATTATCAACATTTTTATAATCTACAATATAAACAATAGAAGAACACTCTTCTCCATTATCTACATAACGTACTGGAATACCATTTTGTAAGTAATCCATAAAAATTGCATTTTGACGAATCAACTCTCCATTTTCAAAATTCTTTAATTTGAATAAAGCATCCTGTATAGCATCATCAGGCAGCCCTCTATTCAATTTATATAAAGAGTCTATTAAAACATCTTCATAATATGGAACATAAAAGTCTCTTTCTATATCCGGACCATATATGTATTCATATTCCAAATCATTTTTAAAAAGCTCAATTATAGAATTTTCATAATCAGCTTCTGAATATAAACTCGGCATATTTACTGCCCCCTTATTCTTGATAATCGTTCTGTAACTCTTTTATCTTGTACAAAACTTCATCAACAATTGATTTTGCTGTGTTTTTAGCAATAACAAGATCCATATTATTTCTGCGTAAAACATCCGCAATGGCAAAGCGCATCTTACTTAATACAGACTTTCGATTATACCAATCCACTGAAACATTTTCCATAATCGCAGTGGTGCAATCATCAACTAAAAAACGATTGACTTTCGCCGTGACTACTCCATTAACTATTTCATATAACTGCTCATTAGAAATATTATCTTTTGTTTCAATTGATATGACATCATTTGACATAGGAATTTCGACCTCCATAAAGCTAGAAATTGTTGGTGATGTTATGTTGGATTTGCTTTTCTTTATATATGCCATCTGATGCTCTAACTCAGGGAATAATGACCCTTCATTGATGTTGCAAAAATCAAGTTCAGATAGAATTTTGCTCTTTTTATCTGATGGAATAATAAAGTACTCATTGTTAAATTCAGACCTTGTACTGCTAATTGCAGCTGAAATTACACTTTTTCCGATATCCGATGGATTTATTGTGATATTGTACTTTCCTGCCAAAATAAATGAACCGTTTTGTCTAATCAATCGCTCATTATTTAAATTTGAAGATACAAAATAATTACTTTGCAACATTTCAATTAAACTCTTATATTGGTTCTTTCTGCAATTTTCAGCACCTTTTTCTGTATATATGTGTTGCATTTCTAAATAATCAAGAAATTCTTGGAGTGTTAGATTACTACCTACACAAAGAATTGCTAAGCAAGAAATTACAGACACTTCCATATCCATATGGTTTTTACCATATGCTTGTTGGTAAAAGACCACACCATCAGTTTCAATATCTTGCCCTGTTTCCAAGTCTTTTTCGATATGTGGCTGACAAGCAAAATATAAAGCAACCAGTGGATTTGCAGTTACATCCAATAAACGAGTAGGTAATCCATAATGTTGTAACTTCGCTAAACGTTCAAAATCTGTCGACAACAATCTAAATTCGGACGGATTTCTTATATAAGCATTTCGAACCATTTCGGCTTCACTTGCTAAATACTGGTTTCTAAAAATAATTGGAGCAACATCCCAACTCGCATTTGCTTGTCCACGAAAATAGAAATTTCTGTTCTCTGGTTCTTCGCTTTCATCCAGATTAGCGGCATCCCTTATATTAAAAATCTCTTTCATAAAATCAGAAAGACATTCTATTTGAATGGCACCATCTGAATATTCATCTATAGGTAATGACAATTTATTCCCACCTTTCTTAATTTATAAACAATAATTTAACGGCTTAAAGGTCAATATTGGAGATATCAAGTTCGCCTGACATCAACTTTGGCAAAAGAGTATCACGAAGCTTAGTCAAATTGCTTGTTTCAGTTTGGTTTGCCTTGATTTTTGCAAACATAGGTGCTGTTAAACGGTGAAATTCAATAATTTCTTCATCGGTAGGTACTACAAAAGGCATACCTTTAATGATTTTTGAGTTTACAGCAGTTGCTATTGATGATGTGCTTCCCATTGTTTGATAGTTAAAGCATTTCAGATAGCAGTACAAATATTCATTGATTTTCTTTTTGTCAGTTTTGAAATGTGCAATAGCTTCGTTGGTGGTAATTTCGCCGTCTGTTATTGCAATTCTGCCAACCGTTAATTTGAAACTAAGCAAAACGGTGTTGTCAGGTACGATTTTAACATTATGGCGGTCAATGGCTTCTCTTGTAAGTTGTTCAGAACTGCTATTGATATAAAGACCGCAAGTTCCCATATCTGATATGGATACCCAAGTAACATCTTGAGGATTTGTGCTAAACCATTGCGGTTCTTTCCTCGGTGGCGTTTTACCGATGGAAATATCAAAGTATTCGTCAGCACGACAAATTTGTCGCTTATCGTTGACTGTATCGACAAATTTATTGCGATATAAAGTTAGCACTTGCTCCAGTAAATTATTGTTTATCTCATTATTGCTTTTTATTTTTTCATCTATACTTGTAAGAATACTTACCATAATATCTTGTGTACTTCTTTCAATCATAGGAATTGGCATTTTTCCAAGCGTTTGAGCATTGATATTTCCACGAGTACTACCCGTATTAAAAGAGTTAATCCAATCTTTATATGGCTTAGACTGACAATAATACTTTATATATTTTGGGTTAACTTTATTTTCATCAATACTGAACTTTATAAGAAATCCTGCATAAACAAATTCACCATCAGACCCATCGTAAAAGTAATTACGACCGGTACTTGCCCCAGTTCTTGCAAACACAATATCATTTGGTTTTAATAGATATTCTTCTGCCTTTTCATCATCTACTGATTTTAAACCGTTTTTATTTAATGTTCCATCATCATTTATATCCGTTATTCTTAAATAAGTATATAATTCGCTCGAAAATGGAACGGCACTAGCTCCAATACCATAAGAACCTTTACCATCTACTGATAATGATGCTAATGTTACAATTTGTTCAATCATAACCGTCCTCCTATCCAATATATCTTTTATGTGCTATCTTCACATTACTTTGCTTAACCATTGCATATTGCAATGTTGTATCTATCTTTTGATGCCCTAATAACTTTTGAAGTTGTTCTATTGGCATTCCTTTATCAATAGCTTTAGTTGCCAATGTTCTTCTAAACTTATGTGGGTGTGCTTTTGGTATTTCTAGTTGTTTACCAATATTTCTTACAATTGTCTCAATAGCTCCAATCGTTAATCGATTATATGGTTTTCTCATTGAAACAAATAAAGCTTTATTTTCATCACTTCTACTATCTATATAATTTTGAAGATGAATCTTAGTTCTTGCATCAAAGTATACTATTCTTTCTTTATCTCCTTTACCAAAAACAACGCATTCTCTTTCATTAAAGTTAATATCATCAATATTTAATAAAACAAGTTCACCGACACGCATTCCTGTTGAAGCTAATATATCAATTAAAGCTAAATCTCTAAGACTATTACAGTTATCTCTCATTAATTCTAATGATTCATCAGAATAAGTTTCTTTAATAGTCGTAGCCGATTTGACTTTATGTATTCTCCTAACTGGACTTTTAACTATATAATCTTCATCCTCAAGCCAAGAAAAGAAACTTGATAATATCCGTCTTATATTATCAATAGTTACTCTACTAGATTTATGAACATTTTGATAATCAGTTAGATATTTTCTTAAATCATCAGTAGTAATGTGTTTTACATGTTTTTGGATAGTATTTAGAACTATTTGAATAGTTGACTCATAGTATTTTTCTGAACAACCTTCTAAACGTTTAGAAGATAAGAAAGATTCAACATAGTGTTGATTATCTTCACCATTTAGTTCATCTTTGATTTCTTCAATCTTATAATTTACTAATACCATATCTAACACTTCTTTTAGTTTTTCATATTGATCATCTCTTAATAGATGAATCATACTTTGTAAGACTTCATTTTTAATAATTTCTTTCATAGTCATTCTCCTCTTACTAAATTAGTTAAGAACGACTAGCAACGGCTGTCCTTTTACATTGCCTCTGCCGTTGATAGAAGCCTTTTATTTTTTATCTTTTATCTCTTTCTTTTCTGTTTTTTGCAGTTCGAATATGATCTTTAGCTTCACTAAGCCGTAGATCAAAATGTTTTTGTAGTAAAGTTATAATCTCTTCTTCTTTCAATGTCGAATCAACTAATAGGTTTAGTGTTTTTAATAAACACACTTGAAATCCATTTTCAAAAGACTCATTTATTTCTACATCTTTCTTATCAATAAAATCCTCTCTTACTTCATTTATTAAATTTTTCAACACATCTTTAAAATTCATACAATCTCCCTTCAAATCTTTGAATAAACAATAATTTAGAGCAGCAAGCTCAAGTTCTATATGAGAACACTTTCCGTGTTCCATCAGATATTGCGACGAAAAGTATATCTTTGTCTGATTTAATGGACTATGCTGGTGGAAGTCAGCCTCCTGCTTCAGAATTTATTAACATTGAAAAGGAAGGCTATATCCGTTTTGTTCAGATTAGAGATTATGATACAGATAGTCATATAACATATATACCTATTTCATCAAAAAACAAAATATGTGAAGAACACGATATAATGATTGCTCGATATGGTGCTTCTTTAGGTAGGATTTGTTTCGGAATCAATGGTGCGTATAATGTAGCACTTGCAAAAGTTTTTCCAAAGCAACCCTATTTCAGAGAGTTTTTGCGCTGCTATTTATCATCTCGAACCTTCTATGAAGGAATAAACAATAAAGGCGGGCGAAGTGCTCAAGCTGGTTTCAATCAAGGTGATATAAACTCATTTATAATTGATTTTCCTATTGATGAAGCAATTGTGAAAAGATTTGAAAATACGGTATCTCCAATGTTTGAGCAACGATTACAGCTAAAAAAGGAAAATCAGCGCCTTAAGGATTTGCGTGACACTTTGCTTCCTCGCTTAATGTCCGGCGAGCTTGATGTGTCCGAAATCGATCTTTAAGCAGCTAAATTATTGTTTATTGCATTGTTAAGTTCAATTTTTTCATCTAACGATTTCAAAATACTTGCAACTTTATTTTGCGCATTCAAATCAAACATCGGAACTTCATACTGCATTATCGAGGTTTTGTCTCCTCGTGGCATTTTTGTTCCTTTTGATGTTGCCATCGAATATGTGAAAAAATCATCATTTGCAAGTACATAATACAAGAAATTTCTATCTGTATTTGACTTAGGCACAAAAACTAATACATCATTGGAACAACCACCATTATATTTTGCTTGCCATATTTTTTTGAAATACGGACGAATATTAGAAACAAGAACATCACCTTTTTTATATTCTTGTACTAAAGAAACAGTTGGTAAAGAACTCGCATCAGTAATTCCACACTTATTTGGTAACATATTCTCCGTTGATATGTAGTTTTTCGTATTTAAGTTTTCTATATCTATTTTTCCTTTACGAAAACTACAAATATCCAAAAGCTTACACTTCATACCCAATCGCCCCCAATTTCTTACGAATCTCTTCCTCAAGCTCGTGTGACTTTGTAAACATATCAGAAAGTTCAGAAGTTAATCGAGTCATTTTTTCTTCAAATGGTTCTCCGTCATCTTCTTGTTCTTCAATTCCTACATAGCGACCAGGTGTTAATATATAATCTTGTTTTGCAATATCTTGTATATCACAAGTAGCACAGAAGCCTTTTATATCTTCAAGTGTTCCATTTTGGAATTCTTCAAATGTATCTGCTAATTTTTGAATATCTTCATCACTTGCTATTTTTTGTTTTTGCGTTGTCAAAAAAACGGGGTTTTTCACAACAATCATTTTATACTCACTTAAAAAAGGTGGTGTTAAAGCATCTTCTATGATAGATGATAACGGTGTGTCCTGACACCAATATGTCACAATATTCATATCATCTTCCTGAATATGATATTTTTTCTTTAATGTCTTCAATCTTTGTTCCATTAATAATTTATCTTCACCATAAATAACAAAATTCATAGAATCACCCCACGCCTATCATTATACATGAATCACCTTAAAATGTAACGCTCTTTTCCATAAAATCGAATATGAAACATCCCATCTTGATCAGTACGTAAAATTGTGATTCCTTTTCTTTGCAATCGTTCAATCACTTCTAATGATGGATGATGATACATATTATCCTTCTTGACACCAATCATTGCAATTTCAGGATGAATTTGTGATAAAAAAGTGGTTGATGTAGCCGTTGCACTTCCATGATGAGATACTTTAAGAACATCAACATCTAAGTCTTGAAGCTGTTTTTCAACATCCTTTTCAACAGCAACAGAAGCATCCCCCATAAACAGGATATTCATAGCTGGTAAAGTCACATACATGAGTAAAGACTGGTCATTTGAATCACTATAAATTTTGTCACTTTTTAACATTTGAATATGAGCACATCCAATTTGTCGACTCTCTTCAAAACTATCAATCACTTGTCCAACTGAAAAATGTTCCAACAAAGAATCTAATGCTCCACAATGATCAAAATCATCATGAGAAATATAAACATAATCTAAATGTGAAATTCCAACCGACTTTAAATAGGGAATAATTGTTTGCGTAGCCAAATCATATTCCTGATGTCCTCCAGTGTCAATTAA
>OGYI01000643.1_pt1 | contig 42171 bp, 33 predicted proteins | sample 1576521 | NCBI WGS metagenome assembly OGYI01 (sample SAMEA3541484, study PRJEB24748) | human gut metagenome | biome: human gut; feature: human-associated habitat; material: faeces | place: China | collected 2012
CCACGTCGCCGGGGTTCACCTCGGGCACCACCAACGGCACGTCCTCGTCCATGCGGAACGCGCTCGAGTTGTCGATCATCACCGCGCCGGCGGCCGTCACGGCCTCGCGCAGTTCCTTCGACACGCTCGCGCCGCAGCTGAACAGTGCGATGTCAACGCCCTCGAACGACTCCGGGCACATCTCCTGCACCGTGAGCTCGCCGGCCGGCACCTGGCCGCAGCCCGCGAACGGCAGCTTCTTGCCCGCCGAGCGCGCCGATGCGAGCGCGCGCACCTCGGATGCCGGGAAGTCCAGGTCGTGCAGCACCTTCAGGAACTCGCTGCCCACGGCTCCTGTAGCTCCCGCCACCGCCACCACCGGATTCGCCGGCATTTCCTTCGTCCAAACCATTTTTTGCTCCTTTGCTGCACAAGCCCCGAACCGTTTGCAAAAACACCCTCGTTGCGGTTATACTGCAGAAGTCAGCGGACTGCCTGAGGTAGGAACCAGGCGGCACCGCTAAGGGAGCATGACCGCTAGTTCCTGCTAGCGGTCATCTTTTTGGTGCGCCATCAGCGCCTTGGCGAGCGCCATCGCCTCCCGCAGCAGGCCGACGACCGCAGTCGCCAGCGCAACAGCCGAAGCTGCAAGCTGTAGGAATGCAAGCGTGACACCCAAGCGAATCACCTCCTTTCTAAAAGAAGGTGCCGCCCGACGCTCAGGACTTACGTCCGCTGACCCTTTCCATCATAGCATGATATACAATGCCTTTACGGATGCATCGCCCATTCCCCTACCTCCCCTTGTTCATCTTCGCGGCGATCTCCTCGGCGGAAAGCTGCGTCTCCTCGAACACGCTGTCGCTGTCCAGGTCGAACGCCGTGTGCAGGCAGCGCACGGCCTCGGCGGCCTGCGAGCCGTCCACCACCACGGACAGGCGGATGGGCGACGTGGAGATGGCCAGGATGTTGATCTGGTTCTCCCCCAGCGTAGTGAACGCGCGCGCCGCCACGCCGGGCGACGACTTCATGCCCGTGCCCACGAGGCTCACCTTCGCGATGTCCTCGTCCACGTCGTAATCGCGGGCGCTGATGTCGGGCAGGATGCGCTCGATCGTCTCTTTCGCGCGCGCCAGATCGGCGCCGGGGCACGTGAAGCTGATATCGGTGATGCCGGCTTCCGAGATGTTCTGGATGATCATGTCCACGCTCACCGTGTTGCCCGCCAGCGCCGAGAACACCTTCGCGGCCACGCCGGTCATGTCGGGCACGCCGCGGATGGTGAACTTCACCTCGGACGTGTCGTGGGCGATGCCGGTGATGACGGCTTCCTCCATCATGTCGGTCTCCTCCTTGATATAGGTGCCTTCGGCGTCGGAGAACGCCGAGCGGGAATGAATGACGACCTGGTACTTGCGCGCGAACTCCACGGCGCGCATCTGCAGCACGCCGGCGCCCGAGCTGGACAGCTCAAGCATGTCGTCGTAGGAGATGACGTCGAGCTTCTTGGCGCGCGGGCACACGCGCGGGTCGGCCGTGTACACGCCGTCCACATCGGAGTAGATCTCGCACACGTCGGCGCCCAGACCGTGCGCCACCGCCACCGCCGTGGTGTCGGAGCCGCCGCGGCCGAGCGTGGTGATGTCGCCGTTCGCATCGATGCCTTGGAAGCCGGCCACCACGGGGATGGCGCCGGCGGCGATGGCCTCCATGATGCGCTCGTTGTGCACCTTCACGATTTTGGCCTTGGCGTGCATGCCGTCCGTCTCGATGCCGGCCTGACGGCCCGTGAAGCTCATGGCCTTGTAGCCGCGCGCTTCGATGGCCATGGCCAGCAGCGTCATGGACACCTGCTCGCCCGTGGACAGCAGACGGTCCATCTCGCGCGCCGGCGGGTTGTCGTTGAGCGAGGCGGCGAGGCCTACGAGCTCGTCGGTGGTCTTGCCCATGGCGGACACGACGGCAACCACCTGGTGCCCTGCCTGCTTCTTCGCAATGAGCTTCTTCGCGACCATCTGGATGCGCTCAGGCGAAGCGACGGACGTGCCCCCGAATTTTGCTACGATTAGCGACATGGTGCTCTTTCTCGTCAGGTTGAACCCAATCGGCTGTCCACTATACCAAACGGTCGCATCGTCGCCTATAGAAAGCCCGTTAACAGGAGCTTTTTACATGGGGAAAACGAAGAGAACGAGCAGTCGCCCGCATGATGCGCTCGAAACCGAGCAGATCATGCGGGCGACGTCCCGAACCGAAGACAGCTTCGACGTTGCTCTGCATACGCTTACCCCGCCTGGTAGATCGTCTCCAGCTCGCCGCTCTCAACGAGCGTGCACAACGCATTGCTCGCCTGATCGCTCTCGATGCCCATGTGCTCGAAGCGCTTCGCCAGCTTAAGGCAATACGACAGGTCGCCGGGCTCCAAAGACAGCAGGGCGGACGCAGCTTGCTCGTTCAGTTTTCCAAACATGAGATGCTCCTTTCCTTTTCGATGCATCCAGCGTACTGCACCAAGGAAAGATGGCTTTTGGACGAATGGAGAACCTCGCCGGTCGGTTTTGGCCGATCGTACAAACAAGCGTCCCGACAGCTTCAAAGCGCCTCCGTTGCCTCGTGAGACAGCGGCGCGCTGCGACTTGATTCATTACCAAAACCATCATGGACAAAATATGCCGTTTTTCTTTATTCTCATTTTGGAATAGCTTTTCATCACCTGGGGTTTCTTCGACCTCTCTTTCCTGCTCGCTCCCATTACGCGTCGAAAACTACTGAAAAGTAGTGCTTTTTGTCCATGATGATTTAAATCATATTATTGCAGGCGGACTGGCCGAGAAAGCATCGAGCGCCGCGTAGCGAGCCGCCGCCCCCTGCCCTTACGGCTGCAGCAAGGGGTTCGTGTAGTCCAGATACACGAGGCCCAGCAGGAACGCGAACTCGCGATCGGGGGAATCGGGCATGCCGAGCACGTCCTTAGCTTTGCGCAGGCGGTAGCGAACGGTGTTCGGATGCTGATGCAACGCCTCGGCCGCCAGACGCAGGTCGCCGTAGGCGCGCGCGACCGCCTCGGCAGTCGCGGCAAGCTCGGTGCCGTGAAGATCGTCGTGCTCTTCCAGCAAGGCCCTGTGCAGCGCGGCCGTGCGCCAGAACAAGCGCCCCTCGTTGGCGGCCGCACGAAACGCATCGTGATGCAGATCGGCCCAGCACACCACGCGATCGCCCTCAACCTGCGCCGTCTTCAACGCGGCAAGCGCCTCGCGCACGCTCATGTCGCCGTCGGAAAGCGGCGTCTCCTCGCCCACTCCCAGATGCACCTGGCCCGCAGCCAAAAGGCGCATCGTCAGGTCGCTTTCGGAGCGAGTTCGCACGCCGGCAGGAGGCTGCGCGTACGACACCAGCGCAAGCAACGCGCCATGGTAGCGGAAGGCGAACACCGCCTCCACCACATCGTCCCAATCGCGCTTGAACTCGGCCAACACGACGGTCATCGCGTCGAGCATGGCGTATAGGGAGCATTCGTCGTCCGCTTTCGGGGACGCCGCTATGCATTGGACGGTCGATCCGGTCGCCCCCGCCAGCTCGTACAACGCCGCACGGGCAGCATGCGGATCGTGCCCAGAAAGCAAGCCGTCCATGATGCGTCCCTTATCGGATTGCTCGCTGTCGCGCCGAATCAGATCGAGCGCCTGATATGCCACCACTTCGTGGTAGCCGCCGTCGTACAAGTACATTGGCACGCCCGCCGCCTCGCTGGCAGCCCGCACGCGGTCGCTGACGATGGGGCGATACGCTTTCTTCAGCGCAATACCCGAAACGCCGCGCGCTATCAGGACCAGAAGCGATCGCTCGGACAATTCCGGATCGTCGTGCGCGAACCCCAGGTTCGTCACGATGAACTCGCCGGGAATGTACGATTCGTAGCCGCCGTCCTTATCGGGAGCGCAATCGAGGATGCCCACGTTGTGAACTTCTCGCAACTCGGCTCCTTCGCACAGCACCAGCGGCTGCACCTGTTCGAACGCCGGCAACGCAAGTATGTCCGCAACCGTGATCACGAGGAGCTCCTTCCGAAACCTGTCACGGACATGATACGACGAGTCGCCGTCCTGCGCCACTTGGCGCATCCTGCCGTTCGACACGAAGCATCCAACCCGACTCGCGAGAAAAATGGACGCGAAAGCGCACCCATGACAATTCCCGAGGCGTTTTCATGCCGCTCGCGCCGACCGACCCGGATGACGTTCGGCATAATGCCTGGTGGCGATTTTCCGCTTCGGAAAATCGGCGGTTCGCCATGGCGAACTTTGTCACAGGGGGCCGTTTGCGCCCAGAACGCGCGCAGCGAGGGAGGGCCGTACTTGCGACGGCCCTCCCCCCGTTTCGCCCTACACCTCGTTGACCAGCTTGAATACCTTCTCCTTCTCGCCTTTCAGGAAATGGACGATGTTCTCGCAGCTCAAACGCTCTAGATCTTCGATAGCCGTGGTCGAGTAAAACGCAGAATGGGGCGTGATGATGACGTTGTCGCGTCCTACCAGCTTGTTCGAAGCCAGATCCGGAGTCTCGTCGTACAGCACGTCCGCGCCGAACGCACGGAGCTTGCCCGCATCGAGCGCGTCCACAAGCGCTTCCTCATCAACGCACAGGCCGCGGCCCAGGTTGATGAAGATAGGACGTCGCGCCATCAAGTCGAACGCCGCCTCGTCGAAAAAGCGCACGTTGTCATCGGTCAAGCACATGTGGTTCACGATGATGTCGGCATGGGTCAGCAGCTCTTCCTTGCTCACGCGCGTCACTCCCCGTTCGGCGAACGCAGCGTCGTCAGCGTGCGGATCGCAGGCTATCACGCGCTTCACGAGGCCCATCGCCTTCTCGGCCGTGCATTTGCCGATCTTGCCGAACCCGACGATGCCCAGCACCTGATCCTCCAGACGCGGCCACTGGGGTGCCGCGGCGTAATCCCACTTGTGCCGCTCGTCGATCTCCCTCTGGTAGAACTTGAAGTGCTTGTTGAGCGCGCCCATGTACGCGATGGCGCTCTCGGCCACGTCCCACGTGCAGTACTCGCCCACCGGGCAGACCCCGATGCCCCGCTTCGTGGCCTCGTCCAGGTCAACCTGGTCGAACCCGGTAGAGTTCAGCGAAACCACCTTGAGCTTCGGCGCGCGATCCATAGCCTCGGCATCCACCGTGACGAACGCCGTCAGCAACGCATCGGCATCGGCCACATGCTCGTAGAATTCATCACGCTTATCGTCCTCGTACTCGAGAACCTCGACCTCCACGTCCTCGCCCAGGCCCGCGCGCAGGGTTTCGATCTCCAGCGCGTGGTCGGGCATCATGCAATCGGCGTGATCGCAGATGAGAACCTTCATGGCAACCCTTCTTTCGTCTCGACGAAGTTACGGACGCTCGATGGGCTGGGTCAGGCAGTGAGGACCGCCGCCCGCATGCAGGATCTGGTCGAGCGGCACGTCGATCACGTCCAAGCCCAGCGCGCGCATCTTGTCGTTGATGTGCTTGTTCTTCTCGATTGCCACCACTTTGCCGTTGCCGATGCACTGCACGTTGCAGCCGTGCTTGTACATATCTTCGCTGGCCACGGGGATCAGCTCGAAATTGCGACGCTTCAGCATTTGCAGGAAGTTGTAGGGCAGCTGGTCGATGCAAGCCAGCGCCACCTGCGGGGCCACGATGTTGAAGATCATATCGAGATGCAGGTTGTCCGGCGGGCACGGCACGCCCACCACGGTGTAGCCGAACTTCTGCAGCTGGTCGCGCAGGTTGTCCACGCCGGCTTGGTCGGTACGATCCACCTGGCCGAACGCCAGCGTGTGCTCGTCGATCATCCAGAAGTCGCCGCCTTCCATGCAGCCCGCGTTCACGCGCGCCACGATGGGAACGCCCATCTCCTTCAGCTTCTCCTCGTACGCCACGGCCTCCACCTGACGGACCGGGTGGCGGAAGTGGCCGATCACGGCGCCTTCCTTGATCATGCAACCGTAGTCGCGGGCGAACGTCATCACCTCGAACTCGGGGCGCGCCTCCACTTCGACCACTTCGATACCGTTGTCTTTGAACGCATCCACCAGCATCTGCCACTCGGCAACCATGACGTCGTTCTTTTCCTGGTCGCCCTTCTTCATCCACTCGGCGGTGATCACGTTGATGCCGTTGAACTGGTAGTACCGCGGCGAGCACATCATCACTTTCTTCAGCGGGTTCGTTGCGTTGGACACGTAGACCTTCTCTTCTTCAGCCATGATAGGCTCCTTTCGTTTGACAGGTTGTTTGGGAAGCAGTTTGAGAAACCGGGGCGCGCGGGGCGCCCCGGGGGCAGCGCGGAGGGTTACAGCATCACGGCCACGGTGAGGAACACGCAGCACACCAGGAACAGGAAGCCCACGATGGGTGCGGCGCGCTTCACCCAGTCGCCGTAGCTCATGTGGGCAGCCGAAGTACAGGTCATCACCACGATGGACGTAGGCGAGATCATCTTGGCCAGACCCAGCGCCATGCAGTAGATGGTCACCATGATGGCCACGTCCACGCCGGCGAACTGCGACAGCGCCGCCATGATGCCCATGGTCGCGGCCGCCAGCCCCGTCGACGAGGGAATGAGGCACGCGATGAGGAAGTAGCAGATCAGCGCCACAATCACGAACGCGACGGGAGGCAGGGCCGACAGCGTGCTCTCGCACATGTGCAAGATAGTGGGCGTGATCTGCCCGCCGTCCATCACCACTTGGATGCCTCGCGCCAGCGGCACGACGAACGCGGTGGACACGAGCCCGGCAGCGCCCTTGATCAGCGTGTCGATGATCTTATCGGCCTTGTAGCGCATGACGATGCCCGCGAGCAACGTCATCACCATCACGAGCATGGCGATCTCGGGGAAGTACCACGAACCGAACGGCGTGATGTCGCTGCCCAGCACCTCGCGCAGCACCGGCGTGACGCCGATCCACGACACGAACTGCTCGAAGAACGTCCAATCAGGGTTGATGGAAGTCCACGGCACGCACCCCACCACCATGATGGCGAACGTGAGGACGAAGATGGCCAGCACGCCCTTCTGACGGCCGGACAGCTCCAAGTTCTCGTCAGCCGAAACCGGGAACTCGATAAGATCGAGCTTGCGACGGAAGAACTGGACCGACTTCTCGGGATGAGCCTTCACCTTGTCGGCGTAGCGGTTGATGATGAAGATGACGAGTCCCGTGAACACCACCAGCATCAGCACGCGCATGCCCATGCCGTCGCCGGCCGAGATGCCCGCGATACCCGACGCGATACCCGTGGCGAACGGGTTCACCGTCGAGGCCAGGCAGCCGGCCTGCGTGCCCAGCACCACGATCATGATGGCCACCACGGTGTCCAGCCCCAGCGCCAGGATCACCGGCACGAACATGAGGAAGTACACGATTCCTTCCTCGTAGGCACCCTCCAAGGTGCCGAGGAACGACATGAGGCATACAAGGATGGCGATAAGCAGGTGCATATTGTTCTGGTTCTTCATGGTGATGCGCTTGAGCGCCGTCTTCACCGCACCGGTTTCCTCCATCATCTCGAGGAAGCTGCCGAACAGCAAGATGGTCAGCGAGATGGCGATGGCGCCGCTGATGGCGCCCGAACCCAGCATGCCCGTGATGGGCGCCATGAACACGTCCCACAACCCTTGCGGGTTGGACTCCACGATGTGGTACGTCCCCGAAATAGCGTCGCCGTTGGCGTTCAGCTCGTACGCGCCGCCCGGCACGAACCAGCTGAGCACGGCGATGAAGCAGATGACCCCGAACAGGATGACGTAGGTGTTCGGCATCTTGAATTTCTTCTTGCCCTTCTCGGGCTCGTTGTCTGACATGGATGCTCCTCTCCTCGACGCTTCCGGCACAGCGGGGCGCAGCTGCCCAAGGGTGCCGCAGAAGCGGCATCCTCGCAGACAGAGCCTGCCGTGCGACCCTGCGCAGAGCCGCACGGCGTACCGGGAAGCGTGTTTAGACGCAGGGGATGTACAGATCGCCCAGGGTGGCCGCCATGATGGCCTTGATGGTGTGCATGCGGTTCTCAGCCTGCTGGAACTGGCGGCCGTGGTCGGAATAGAACACCTCGTCGGTAACTTCCATCTCCTTCACGCCGAAGCGCTCGGCCATATCGGCGGCGTACTCGGTCTCCGCATTATGGAAGGCCGGCAGGCAGTGCAGGAAGATGTAGTCCGGGTTCTTCACGTGCGACAGCAGCTCGGCGTTCACCTGGTAGGGCGACATGAGCTTCACGCGCTCGGCGAACTGGGACTCCTCGCCCATGGCCGCCCACACGTTCGTGTAGATGGCGTCGGCGTTCGCAACGGCCTCCACCGGGTCGTTCGTCACCGTGATGGTAGCGCCGCTCTCGGCGGCGAAGGCCCGCGCCACCTCGACGATGGCCGGGTCGGGCTCGAGTTCGGCCGGCGTGGCGTTCACGTAGTTCACGCCCAGGATGGCGCTGGTGATCATGAGGGAGTTCTGCACGTTGTTGCGTCCCTGGCCGCAGTAGGCCAGCGTGAGGCCCTCCAGCGTGCCGAAGTTCTCCTTCATGGTCATGAAGTCGGCCAGCATCTGGGTGGGATGCTCCTTGTCGGTGAGGCCGTTCCACACCGGCACGCCGCTGTACTTCGCCAGATCCTCGACGTGCTCCTGCTTGAAGCCGCGGAACTCGATGCCGTCGAACATGCTGCCCAGCACCAGCGCGGTGTCGCGCACCGTCTCCTTCTTGCCCAGCTGGATGTCGTTCTTGCCCAGATACTCGGGGTGCGCGCCCAGGTCGATGCACGCGGTGGTGAACGCGGCGCGGGTGCGGGTGGACGTCTTCTCGAACAAGAGCGCGATGTTCTTGCCTGCGAGGTAGCGATGCTCGACGCCCCACTTCTTCAGGTCTTTGAGATGTTCGGCGAACCCGATGAGGTACATCAGCTCGTCTTTCGTGTAGTCCCTCGTGGAGAGGAGGCTGCGTCCCTGGAATACCGACTCGGTCATGTGAAGCTCCTTTCGATGGATGCTCTTGCGCCCTAATCCCCGACGGACGCCGCGCCCGATGGTGCGACCCCTCCTGGCAGGCCAGGTTACGAGAAGCATCATACGCAGCGGCGAGAGGGAGCCCCTCTGGACAGTCGGACAAAACCCGAGCCGCGCGCTTTGTCCGACCGAACAAGGGACACAGGGCAACAGGAATCTAGGATGAAAGCGCGCAAGCGGGTTCTTCCAACGGAGCGGGGGTCGCAGATGGTTCTATCGCCTATCGACTACGTCATCATCGCGTTGTACTTCATCGTCATCGTGGCCATCGGCTTCATCGCGGCGCGGTTCGCGAAAACGAAGGAAGATTACCTCGTGGCCGGCAGGCGGCTGTCGTTTCCCCTGTTCTTCGGCTGCATGGCCGCGCTCACGCTGGGCGGCGGCTCCACTATCGGCAGCGCCCAGCTGGGCTACGAGTTCGGGCTCGGCGGCATCTGGCTCAACCTGAGCATCGGACTGGGGCTCGTCGCGGCCGGCTTCCTGGTTACCAGCAAGCTTTCGAAGCTGCGCGCTCTCAGCGTGAACGAGGTGGTGGAGAGCAGCTACGGCCCCATCGCCCGCGTGTTCAGCTCGGCGCTCACGCTCATCTACACGCTCACGCTGAGCGTGGTGCAGGTCATCTCCATCGGCACCATCATCAACGGCGTGACGGGCATCGACGCCACGCTGTCCATGCTGGTAGGAGGCGGCATCGTCATCCTGTACACGTTCGTGGGAGGCATGTGGTCGGTCACCATGACCGACATCGTGCAGTTCGTGGTGAAAACGGTGGGCATCCTCATCCTGGCCCCCATCTTCTGCATCTCGGCGGCGGGCGGCTGGGACGCGCTCGTCAGCAAGGTGCCCGAGGCGTACCTGTCGGTGGGCAGCATGGGCTTCGACAAGAGCTTCGCCTACCTCGTGCTGTACGTGCCGGGGCTCATCATCGGCCAGGACATCTGGCAGCGCATCTTCACCGCGAAGAACGAGAAGGTGTCGAAAACGGGCACCGTCTGCGCGGGCGTGTACAGCGTATTCTACGCGCTGGCCACCGTCGTCATCGGCATGAGCGTGTTCGTGCTGCTGCCCCACCTGGACAACCCTCAGAACGCGTTCGTGGTGGGCGTGTCCACGTTCTTGCCGGTCGGGGTGCGCGGGCTGATCTTGGCGGCGGCGATGGCGGCCACGATGTCGGTGTCGAGCGGCACCATCCTGGCGTCGTCCACCATCCTGTACAACGACCTGTACCTGCGGTTCGTCCGCAAAGGAGCGGCCCAGGGCACGGCGCACCTCAAGGAAGTGACCATCACACGTCTGTTCGCCCTGCTCATCGGCGTGGTGGTGATGGTGTGCTCGCTGTGGATCAACGATGTGCTGGTGGGGATCGACATCTGCTACGGGTACCTGTCGGGCTGCGTGTTCGTGCCGCTGGTGGCCAGTTTCGTGCTCAAGCGGTTCAGCCCGAAAGCGGGGCTGTACGCGCTGGGCGCGAGCACCGTGGCGGTGACGGGCTGCTTCGTCGTCGTGGGAACAGCAAGCTCAGTCCCCATCGTCGCAGGCATGGCATCGGGGCTCGTAGCGTACGCAGCGGCGAACCTTCTCAGCAAGCAGAAGGTGCCCTCGCCGTTTGAATGAGGCGTTAACCCGTTCCCTTGCCTCACCCCAACTCGGGCAGGAACACCAGGCTGAGCAGGTTGATGAACACCTTGTCGTCCTCATGGGGAATGCCCAACACGGCCTTCATCTTGCGCATGCGGTAACGCACGGTGTTCGGATGCTGGTGAAGCTCCTCGGCGATAGCCTTCACGTCGCCGTGCCAGTTCACCAGCGCCTCAGCCGTACGCACGAGCTCAGTGCCGTGCTCGTCGTCATAGCCGGCCAGCATCGAGCGGTACAGCTCGCTCGCGCTCATGAACAGGCGGTCGTAGCGCGCGGCGCTGGCGAATGCCGACAGATGCAGGCCCGACCAGCGCGCCAGCTGCTCGCCGTGGCGCTGCGCACTCGCGGCTGCGGCAAGCGCCTGGCGGATAGCCAGGTCGCCATCGCACAGGTGCACCGCCTCGCTCACGCCGCAGTGCAGGCTGCCTTCCACCGAGGTCACGGCGATGCAGCGGCGCTCGGCGGCCGCCCGCTCCTCATCGCTGGCCGAGCCGTAGGATACGAACGCCAGGATATGATCGCGGTAGCGGCACACGCTGGCCGACTCGACGATCGCGCACCCGTCCCTCACCGTCCCCAGCCCAGAGGACACCGAGTCGAGCATGGCGTAGAACGAGCACGGGTCGCCCGCGCGCAGGGCGAACGCGAAGCACTGCAGCTTCGAGCCCGTCACGCCCACGAGCGCGCTCAGCCTCGTACGCACCCGGTCGCCGTCGTGGGCGGTCAGCAGCTCGTCGAGGGCCTTGCCCTTGTCCAGCTCGTCGCGATCGCGCTGCAGCAGATCGAGCGATTGGTACGCCACCGTCTCGTGGTAAGCGCCGTCGTACAGATAAAGCGGCACCCCGCGCGCCGTGCTTTCCTTGCGCACGGCGTCGCTGATGGGAGGCTCGTAGACGGTTTTGACGGCGATGGCGGCCACGTCGCGGCGCAGCATCGTCAGCAGCGACTTCTCGGCCATGCCAGGGTTGCCGAACGCGAACCCGAGGTTCGTGAGGATGAGTTCGCCCGCCACGTATACACTGTATTCGTTGTAGTCGGGAGGACAGTCGAGGATGCCCACGTTGCGCACCTCGCGCCGCTCCGCTCCCTCGCAGGGAGCGACCAGCTCCACGTTCTTGAACGCCGGCAATGCGATAATGTCCGCAACGGTAACCAACAGCCCCTCCGTCCCATCGCGCATGAGAAGCGATCTTCCAAGAAGATGCAATACGGTACGCATGATACCGCATCGCGAGGAGCGCGTTCGGACGACCGGCCGCGCTTGACGAGAATTACGCGTGCGAACCGAAAAGCCCCCCCCCGGCCTCGATCTCGAAGAGGCGACCCTCCAGGAGCTAGGTCATCCTGCCGACGTGGCCGCAAAATGCTTCCCATGACAATTTCGCAAGCGTTTTCGAGCTGCTCGCACCCGCAAACACGGGCGTCACCCACCATAATGCCTGGTCGCAACTTCGCTGATTCGAGAATTCGCCAGTTCGTGACGGCAAACTTTGCCATGGGTGCCGCTTTGCGCCCAGCTCCGCACACAGTCCGCAACCGCCCCGAGCGAGAGGCACCTGAACGGGAATCCTTTCGACAGAGGGCGGAAACGTCGCTTCCCCACGCGACCTCACACCTGCGCTTTGCCGGGAACCCTCGTCTTACGAAGACGTAAGCTGAGTGTAAGCGGCGGTCAAGGTGTCCGTCATGCGCTCACGGTATAGTTGAACCCGTGAACGCACGATACGAGGAGATCGCCATGAGCAAACCGTTGAGCATCGCCTGCAAAGCCGTCGGCGCAACCGTCATCATAGGAGCATTCGTGCTGGTGGCCTGTCTGTTCTCGGAGAGCAGCCGCACCATGTATCCGATCAGCCGCACCCGCTGAGCCCCAACCGGCGACCAGCCGCCCGCGCCGCGGAGGCCGTAAAACCCGCGCGCCGCATGCTGCGCGAACCCGCGCGCCGCGCGCTCTACTCCTGCTTTTCAGGCATCCTCCACAGCAGCACGAAGCCCAGCACGAACAGCACGGCGATGGACAGCACGCCCAACGACGAGTTGCCCGACAGCTGGGTGAAGAAGCTGACCAGGAACGTGCCCATGACGGCAGCGTACTTGCCGAAGATGTCGAAGAAGCCGTAGTACTCGTTGGCGTGCTCCTTCGGAATGAGCTTGCCGAACTCGCTGCGCGACAGCGCCTGGATGCCGCCCTGGAACAACCCCACGCAGATGGCCAGCATCCAGAACTCCGCGGCCTCGCGCAGGAAGAACGCCGCGAACAGCGTGATGCAGAAGTACGCGCCGATAGCTACCAGCAGCATGCGCTTCGTGCCGAATCTTGTGGACAGACGCCCGTAGGCGATGGCCGACGGGAACGCCACGAACTGCGTCACCAACAGCGCCAAAACCAGCTGCGTCGCATCGATGCCGAGGTCGGTGCCGTAGCTTGTGGACATCTTTATAATGGTGTGCACGCCGTCGATGTAGCAAAAGAACGCTAGCATGAAGTAGCGCAGGCGACGATCCTTCCAAATACGTTTCAGCGTGCGGAAGAGGCCGGCGAACGTGTCGCGGATCAAGCGAGGAGCACGTTCCTTGTAGTGCGTCTGATGCACATCGCGGATAAGGGGCACGCTGAACGCCACCCACCAAACGGCCGTGATCAGAAACGCGATCTTCATCCCGATGTCCATAGGGATGCCCACGCTGGGCCCTGCCAACACCACGATCAGGCACAGGATGAACGGCACGCACGAGCCGATATAGCCCCAGGCGTAACCCTGCGACGACACCTCGTCGTAACGCTCGTCGGTGGTGGCGTCCACGAGGAACGCATCGTAGAACACCATCGAGCCGTTCAGCATGATGGACGCGACGACGTAGATCACGAGGAAAGCCAGCGCAGCCGACGGGATGCCCAGCGCCGCCAAGGCGATGGCGCCCGTGCCCACGGTTCCGATGAAGAACTTCTTCTTGTTGCCCTTGAGGTCGGCCAGGCTGCCCAGAACCGGCATGAGCAGCGCCAGCAGAAGCGACGCCACCGTCTCGGCATAGCCCCACGCCACCACAACCGACGAACCCGGTTCGGCCAGCGTCTTGAAATACACGGGGATCAGCGCCGTCGCAAGCAGCACGAAGGCCGAATTGCCCACATCGTAGAGGATCCAGCTTTTCTCCTGCTTGGTCAGCTTGCCTGCCATGGCCTTGCCTCTCGTCTCGTTTGCGTCAACTTGGGATTCCTTCTTCACAAGTGCGAAACCGAAGGTTAACAAGTCCCCGCTCATTGTATATGATAGCGCGTAGCGTCACCGGTAAAATTCAAGTCAGAACGGAGCGTCATCCCCATGCCCGCACTCATCACCCACGACTTCTTCGGGCGCGACGTCTACGACCGCCTGTACACCTTCATAGGCGGCTCGCGCGACGAAGCCGACGCCTTCCTGTTGGGCAACCAAGGCCCCGACCCTCTGTTTTACCTGGTGCTCAGTCCGCAGTTGCGCGCGCACAACCGACTGGGCTCGACTATGCACAATAAAAAGCCCAGCGAGCTTCTAACCGCGCTCAAAAACTCCCTCGGCATCCTCAACAGCGCCGAGCGTGAAGTAGGTCGCGCCTATGCGTTGGGTTTCCTCTGCCACTACACGCTGGACTCCACGATGCACCCGTTCGTGTACTTCCACGAGTACCGGTTGTGCGACGCCGGCGTTCCAGGCCTGACGCGCGCCGACGGAAGCGAAGTGCACGGCACGATCGAGAGCGAACTGGACGAACTCGTTCTGTTTGAGAAGCGCGGCGAGACCATCGCCACGTTCAACCCCTCCGCCGAAATCCTCAACGCCAGCAACTTCACGCTGCACGTCATCTCGAAGATGTACGCCTACGTCGCCCTCACCGTGTACGGCGAGATCGTCCCCGCCGACCTGTTCGAGACGGCCGTCAAGGACTTCCGCGTGGCGCAGCGCGTGTTCTACTCGCCCTCCGGCCGCAAGCGCGCCCTCTTCGGGCGCGTCGAAGAACTGCTGCGCCCCTTCTCGTTCTACAAGTCGATGAGCCACCGCCCCGTCGCGCTTACCGAAAGCCAGTTCGACAACCGTGCCCGCGAGACGTGGGAGAACCCGTTCACGGGAGACATGAGCACCGCAAGCTTCTGGGATCTCTTCGGCGAGGCGCTGGGAAAAGCGCAAGACAACCTGTTCGCATTCGACGAGGACGGATTCGATCTCGCAGCAGCGCGCGCCATCACCAACGAGCGAGACTTCTCGGGCGAACCCGTTGTGGCGCTCGTGGTGTCGGTCGAGGACGGCGCTGCCGACGCGCAGCCGCAGCCCGCCGACGAAGCGTAAGCGCCCCATGCTGGACGTCGCCCTCACCATCCCCTTCTGGCTGGAGCTTGCCGCTGCGCTGACCGGCGGTTTGTCCGGCGCCATGAGCGCAGTGCGCGCACGCTACGATATATTCGGCGTGGCGTGCATCGCCATTATCACCGGTTTGGCCGGCGGCATCATGCGCGACATCCTGCTGCAGAACTACGGTATCTACGCGTTCCAGAAGCCTACGCTGATCATCGCCTGCGCCATCGCGGGCGTGGTGGTGTTCTACTTCGGTAAGCTGGCCACCTATCTCGACCCCATCGTCGACTTGCTGGACAACCTGTCGGTAGCGCTGTGGGCCGTGATCAGCGTGAGCAAGAGCCTGTCGGCGGGGCTCGACATCATCCCGTCCATCATCCTGGGCACCATCACCGCCGTGGGCGGCGGCATCCTGCGCGACATCTGCATGAACCGCGAGCCCGAGGCGTTCCAGGCCGGCGCACTGTACGGCAGCGCCGCGCTGGTGGGCTGCATCGTGTACGCGTTGATGAGCCAGAACCACATCCTGGACAACTACGCCGCGCTGTCCTGCGTGGTGCTGGTGCTGGGGCTGCGCTACGCGTCGCTGTTCTTCGGCTGGCGCACGAAGCCGCCGCGCGACTACTCCGACGTGGTGACCCGCGCGGTATCGAAGCCGGTACGCTCGGTGGCGAATCGCGTGCGGCCGCCCAAGGGCAAGGTGGAGCGCGACAAGGAGCGGCACGGTTACGAGAAGCTGCGTGCGTTCTGGGCGCGCATGAACGGCGAGTACGTGGCCGAGCGCAGCAAGGACGACAAGCTTGCCGCATCCGACTCGCAAGCGGCCAGATCGTCGGCCGGCACCGCCGCAGCCAGCGACCCCAGCGACCGCATCATCGTGGACCGCGAGGAGCTCCACCGCATCATGGGCGGCGAGGAAGAGAAACCTCGCGACCCCTTCGAGCCAAGAAGCTAAAACCAAGCCACCGTGTCCAGCGCGTGTCGAAAGGACGGGGGATCTGACACGCTCGCGACACCGCGCCTCGCAAAACGGGAAAAAGCGTGTCAAACCCCCCGTCCCTTCGACACGCTTTCCTTCGGTTACACGTTCTTCAGCAGGATGGAGTTCATCGTGTCGGCGGCGTGCTCGCACGAGTCGCAGCACTTCTCCATGCGGTCGAATATCTGCGACCACACCAGCACGCGCATGGGGTTCTCGCGGTCGTGCGTATGCAGTTTGCGAATGACCGTCATGTACAGCTGATCGGCCTCTTCCTCGTAATCGTTCACGTCGATGATGAGCTGCTTGAACATCTTGGACTTCTTGAAATTGCGGAAATCCTCCATGGCCTTGTCCAGCGCCACGCAGCTCTTCTTGATGAGGTGCGCGAACTCCAGCGCATCATGATGGATGAAATGCACGTCGTACATGTAGAAGCGTTGCATGACGTCTTCGATGTAGTCGATGATGTTGTCGAGGTACTGGGACATGTTGATGATGTCCTCGCGCTCGATAGGCGTGATGAAATCGGTAGCAACCGTCTTGAAGATGGCGTGGTTGATCTCGTCGCCCTTGTGCTCCAGCTCGTGCGCGCGCTCCATGACCTCTTTGAGATGCTCCGCCTCGGTGAAGCTTTCGATGGCCTCGATCAGCAGCTCGGCTTCCTGAACGGCAACTTCCGTCTGTTTCTCGAACGCATCGAAATAATCGAACTTGTCCCTCTTGCCCACAGGGTCCTCCTTTACGAGAACATTAAGAACAGGTGGGCGAACGCGAATCCGAGCAGACCGCACCCCGGAAACGTCAGCACCCACGTTTTCACCATATCGATTGCAATTCCCCACTTCACCGCGCTTTTCCGCTTCGCTGCGCCCACGCCCATGATGGCGGTCGTATTCGTGTGCGTCGTGGAAACCGGCAAGCCGGCGAAGGTGGAGAGCATAAGGCAGAAAAACGTTGCCACGCTGGCGGCGAATCCTTGGAACGGCTCGAGCTTCACCATATCCAGGCCGACGCTTTTTATGATGCGCTCGCCGCCGACGGCGGTGCCCAACCCCATGTTGAGCGCGCAGAAGAACATGAGCCAGATGGGCAGGATCATTTGATCGGCCTGCCCCACGCCCGTGGCCAACGTGATGGCCAGCACGAAGATGCTCATGAATTTCTGGCCGTCCTGCGCGCCGTGCATGAACGCCACGCCCGCGCCCGAGGCCACCTGAGCCCAACGGAAGAAGCGCGAAGTCTTCTTGCGATCCATGTTGCGGCAGACGCGTCCAAGCGCCTTGGAGTTCAGCCAACCCAGAAAGAAGCCCAGCAGCGTGGACAAAAGAATGCCGTACACCACCTTGATCCACTCCGCGCCGTTGATGGCGTCGAAGCTGCCCTGCAGCGCGATGGCCGCGCCCGTGAGGCCGGCGATCAGCGAATGGCTTTGGCTGGTGGGAATGCCGAAATACCAGGCCACGGTGCCCCACACGATGATGGCCACCATGGCGGCCATGAGAGCGATGAGCGACTGCTGGGAGTCGCCTCCGAAATCGACCATATTGAATATGGTGTGTGCGACGGCGGCGGTAAACAGAGAAACCACCAGCAGCCCCAGGAAGTTGCAGACAGCCGCCATGACGATGGCGGGCTTCGGCTTCATAGCCCTTGTCGATACGACGGTTGCGATCGCGTTCGGAGCGTCCGTCGCCCCATTCACGACGATGACGCCGATGTTGAGCAGGGTCACAACCACGAGGATCGGGTTGGACGCGAGCCCAGCGATGAACGAAGCCCACTCTATGGTCACGAAATCCCTCTCGACAACAACAGCAAAAAGGTTCAGCATTCCCCAGTTTAACGTAAATCTAACAAAGCGAAAGGGGCTCTTTTCTCTTTTCACGTTGGATTACGGGCGAAACGGCAAAATACAGGTAAAGTCACGCCCCGGCACCGCCTACGGGTAAAACCCCTGCAATCGGTAGGAGTTAACCCCCGCTCTATCGATACGTGATAAAGTAACCGTTACGCAAGAAGAGGTTTCCGCGTCGCCGCGTCGCAAGCACGGCTCGACGACGCCTGGGGGGAGGAAATCGAAATGAGAAGGCGCTTCCAGCTGCCCTTGCAGACCGCGGATCTGATCGCCGGATTCATGGTGTGGGTCATCCTGTCGTCGCTGCTTCCGTACATCAAGCAGGACGTCTATATCCCTCCCGACCAGATAGCCCTCGTCACCGCCATTCCCGTGGTGTTGGGATCGGTGCTGCGCGTACCCTTCGGCTACTGTGCGAACCTGTTCGGCGCTCGTGCCGTGTTCCTGGCCAGCTTCATCGTGCTCGTGGTGCCCGTATGGTTTTTGAGCGAGGCCACCACGTATCAGGGATTGCTCATAGGCGGGACGTTTCTGGGCATCGCCGGCGCAGTGTTCTCGGTGGGCGTCACCTCGCTGCCGAAGTACTACCCGAAGGAGCGCCACGGCTTCGTGAACGGGGTATACGGCTTCGGCAATATGGGAACGGCGCTGACCACCTGGTTGGCGCCCGTGGCCGCGGTTGCCTTCGGTTGGCGCATGGCCGTCAAGCTGTACCTCGTGCTGCTGGCGGCGTTCATCGTGCTGAACTTCGTGCTGGGCGATCGCGACGAACCGCGTGTGAAGACGCCGGTCATGGAGCAGCTGCGCGCCGTCTGGAGCGACGCGCGCCTGTGGTTCCTGTCGCTGTTCTACTTCGTGACATTCGGCGCTTTCGTAGCCTTGACCGTATACCTGCCGAACTTTCTCACGTCGCACTACGGGATGGACGGCGTGTCGGCAGGCGTGGCCACCTCGGTGTTTATCGTGGCGGCGGCCGCCATCCGCGTGCTGGGCGGCTGGCTGGGCGACCGGTTCGACTGTTATCGGCTGCTGGCCCTCGTGTTCGCAGGCCTCGCCGCAGGCGCCGCGGTGCTGGCCACGGCACCGGGGCTGCCCGTGTACCTGGCGGGCATCTATCTGGTCAGCATCGCATGCGGCATCGGCAACGGCGTGGTGTTCAAGTTGGTGCCTGCGTACTTCACGAAGCAAGCCGGGATTGCCAACGGCATCGTGGCCATGATGGGCGGCCTGGGCGGCTTCTTTCCGCCGCTCGTACTGTCGGCATCGACGCTGCTGTTCAGCACGAGCGTCCCCGGATTTGCCGCCTTCGGCGCCTTCGCCCTCGCCTGCCTGGCGATTTCGCTGGTCATGAGGAGGAAGACTCGGTCATCCTGAGGGCACGGAGCGCGCAATCCGTCTCCTGAGCGTAAGCCGCGACCCCCTACGCGTAGTAAGCGAACACCCTTTTGCGTTCGTTGCCGATCTTGGTGGTGCTGTTGTGGCCGGGCAGGACCACCGTCTCGTCGGGCAGCACGGCCAGGCGCTTCAGCGAGCGGCGCATAGCGTTCATGTCGCCTCCCTGGAAATCCGTACGGCCAATGGAGCCGCAGAACAGCGTGTCGCCCGAAATCAGCACCGGCGCGCCTTCAGGGTTCGTGCCGAAGCGCGGGTCGATGAACAGGCAGATACCGCCCTCGGTGTGACCCGGCGTCAGGATCACCTTCCACGGCATGTCGCCGATCTTGAGAATGTCGCCGTCGTTCACTACATGATCCACCGGGCACGGCGTGAAGCGCATGTCGTCGCGCGGCAGCTTCTTCTCGCCCGAAATGATGGGCGCGTCGATGGCCGAGGCGATGACCGTGGCGCCGGTCTTGTCGCGCAGCTCCTTCGCAGCGCCCACGTGGTCCGAATGGCGATGCGTGAGGATGATGGCGTCGACCGAACCGCCCGCCGCCTTGATGATCTCGTCGGGCTTGCACGTGGGATCCACCACGATGGTGGCCTTGCCGTCGGAAATGATGTACACGTTGTTCTCCAGCATGCCGAGCACGAGGTACTCGACGGGCACGCACGTGCCCTTCACCTTATTGGTCATGCGTCGCTCCTAGTCTTTTTCTTGCCGCCGCCGGCCTTTGGAACCATGCGGCGCGCGTCGAACACTCCTTCGATGCCGCGCAGTTTGCTCAATACGATATCGATATGGTTGATATCGGACACCTGGAACAAAAACCGCATCTCCACCATGCCGTCGCGATGCGACGTGGTGGAGCTGGACAGCACGTTCGCCCCCTGCTCCGACAGGATGATGGCCACGTCGCGCAGCAGGTTCATGCGGTCGAGCGCGTCCAAGAACACCTCCACCTTGAACGACGTGTTCTTCGGCAGATCGTTCTCCCAGGCCACCTCGATGATACGCTCGGGGGTTTGCTTGAGATCCTGCGCGTTCGGGCAGTCGGCGCGGTGCACCGACACGCCGCGGCCGCGCGTCACGAAGCCGAGGATCTCGTCGCCCGGCACCGGGTTGCAGCACCGCGACAGGCGCACCAGCACGTCGTCCACGCCCTTCACCACCACGCCGTTTGACGTGTGCGCCTCGTGCTTCTTCGGCGCCTTCACGCTGGTCAGCATCGGCGGCATCTTGCCGGTGGACATGTCGCCTGCCACGTAGTCCATGGCGGTCTCGGCCTCGTGGCCCTTGTCCACGAGGATCTTCAGCAGACGGTTCGCCACGTGCTGGGCGCTTTCCTTGCCGGTGCCGATGTGCACGAGCATGTCGTCGGCGTCCTTGTAGCCCATGTGGTCGGCCACCGACTTGAGGGCGCGCATCGACTGGGCGCTGGATATGCCCAGACCGTGCTTGCGCATCTCGCGGGTCAGCTTGTCGCGGCCGAATTGCAAATCGTCGCTGCGGCTGACCTTGCTGAAGTACGAGCGGATCTTGCTGCGCGCGCTGGGCGTTTTCACGATGCCCAGCCAGTCGCGCGAAGGGCTGGCGCTTTTCTGCGTGAGGATGTCCACGCGGTCGCCCAGCTGCAGCTCGTAGGTCAGCGGCACGATGGCGCCGTTCACCTTCGCGCCCACGCAGTGGTTGCCCACCTCGGTGTGGATGGCGTAGGCGAAATCGACCGGCGTCGAACCTGCGCGCAGGCTCATGACCTCGCCTTTCGGCGTGAACACGAACACCTCGGTGGGCGCGAGATCCACTTTCAGGTCCTTCAGGAACTCGCGCGAATCCTGCGACTCGTCCTGCCAGTCCACCATCTGGCGCAGCCACGCCAGCTGCTGGTCCAGCGCGTCGCCGCTCTTGCCGCCCTTCTCCTTGTAGCGCCAGTGCGCCGCCACGCCGTACTCGCTTTGCCGGTGCATGTCCTCGGTGCGGATCTGGACCTCCAGCGGACGGCCCGCCGGCCCGATGACCGTGGTGTGCAGGCTCTGGTACATGTTGTACTTCGGCATGGCGATGTAGTCTTTGAAACGGCCGGGCATGGGGTGCCACAGCGTATGGACCGCGCCGAGCGCCGAGTAGCAGTCCTTCACCGACTTCACGATAACGCGCACGGCGATGAGGTCGTATATCTCCGAAAAGCCCTTGCCCTTCTTCGTCATCTTCTGGTAGATGGAGTAGAGGTGCTTCGGGCGGCCCATGATCTGGGCCTGGATGCCCACCTTCTCCATCTCGTCGTGCAGGATGCCGATGATCTGGTCCAGGTAGCCCTCGCGCTCGGCGCGGCTCTCCGTGACCATGCGGCTGACCTGCTTGTACTTGTTCGGCTCCAGGTAGTAGAACGACAGGTCCTCAAGCTCCCACTTGATGTTGTTGATGCCGAGACGGTGCGCGATGGGCGCGTAAATCTCCAGCGTCTCGCGCGCCTTGAAGATGCGGCGGTCTTCACGCAGCGCGCCCAGCGTGCGCATGTTGTGTAGGCGGTCGGCCAGCTTGATGACGATGACGCGGATGTCCTTGCTCATGGCTACGAACATCTTGCGGATGGTGGCGGCCTGCTCGTCGGTGAGGCTTTCCACCTCGATGCGCGTGATCTTCGTCACGCCCTCCACCAGCTGTGCCACCTGGGGATTGAACTCCGCTTCCACCTGGTCGCGCGTCACGCTGGTGTCCTCCACGGTGTCGTGCAGCAGCGCTGCGCACAGCGTTTCCACATCCATGCGCAAGTCGGCCAGGATGATGGCCACCTCCACGGGATGTGCCACGAACGGCTCGCCGCTTTTGCGGCACTGGCCCTCGTGCGCCTCGCTTGCGAATCGGAAGGCCTTCGCCAGCATGGCCTCGTCGTCCTCGGACAGGTACACCGAGGTCAGGCGCTGCAGCTCGGCGAATCGCTCCTCGGGCGTCTTCGGCGCGAGGGCGTCCTTCTTGGCTTCGGGCGCGAACGATTTCTCGGCCACGTGCGGCCGGCCCAGCAGGTTGTCCTCCACGGTCTGCTTGTTCGACGTCGCCTCGGGCGCGCCGCCCAGCAGCTCCTCATGGTTGTTCTTGCCCATTTTGGTCGTCCTCCCTATGCCCTAGCGCTCGCGCGCGTCGCCTGCCGCGTCACCCGGCAAAATGGGCCGCGACACGCGTATATGGAGGGTAGCAGAATCGCTCTTCATCGCCCAGTCCCGGAACGCGTGGAACACCTCGCGCTCCCCCAAACCTTCACGGTAGCGTACGCTGTCCGTCAACTCCACCTTGTCCTGCGTCTCCACCACGTGGATGGAGCGCGCCATGCCGTCGGCGCCGAACGCGGTGTGCGTCTCGATAAGCCCGAGCTCGCGAAACACCGCCACGCCGCACGCTGCCGAGGCGGGGCTGATAGGGAATGCATCAGTGCTGGCCGCCGCGGCCAGATCGGCGTTGCCCATGGTGAAGAAGCACTCGCCCATCTCTCGCTGCAGACTGCGCAGGCGGCGGTACACCTGGGCCAGGCAGTCGTGGTCGGGCGTCATGTCGCGCAGGATGCGCTCGTTGAGCGAGCAGTCGCCGCGGTTGAACAGCAGGTGGATGCCCGCGGGCTTGCCGTCGCGGCCCGCCCGGCCGCTCATCTGGTTGAACTCGATCTCGTTGAACGGCAGGTGGTACAGCACCACGTGGCGGATGTTGGGGATGTCCACGCCCTCGCCGAAAGCGGACGTGGCCACCAGCACCGACAGCGCGTCGGTGCGGAACAGCTCTTCGATGCGCTTGCGCTCGGCGCGTGCGAGGCCCGCGTTGTAGAAGCCGATGAGCGGCGCCAGCTGGGGCACCCGCTTGCGCAGAGCGCGCGCCACGGCAACCGACTGCTCGCGCGAGTTCACGTAGATGACCGTCTTGCCGCCCGACGCGATGAGATTCGCCAGGTAGTCGTCGCGGTTCTTGAGGTTGCGCTGGTCGTCCACCTCGAGGTTGGGACGCGAAGCCGGGTCGTACACGCAGGCGTCCACCGGCAGCTCGCGCTTGATGGCGGCCGCCACCTCGTCGTCGGCCGTGGCCGTAAGCGCCAGCACCGCGGGAGCCTCGCCGCCGGGCTCGGCCAGCTTCGCAATGGCGGCGCCGATGGTGGCGTAGGCCACGCGCTGGCCCGCCTTCGCCAGGCCGATATGGTGCGCCTCGTCCACCACGACGAAGCGCACGCGGCCCGCGGCCGCGAACTCGTCAGCGTGCCACGCAAGGAACTCGGGCGTGGTCAGCACGATGTCGTAGGTGCCGTCGGCCAGGCCCGCGAAGCCCTGGCGGCGCTCGTCGGGCGTGCTCTCGCCCGTCAGCGTGATCACGCCGATGCCGAACGCGTCCAGCGCTTCGCGCAGGTGGAACGCCTGGTCGGCGATCAGCGCGCGCAGCGGGTACACGAACAGGCTGGCCTCGTGGTTCGCCAGCGCGCGCGTAGCGGCGTGCACCTGGAAGGTCAGCGATTTGCCGCGTCCCGTGGCCATGATGCCCAGCGTGGAGCGCCCGGCGCGCAGGTGCGCGAGGATCTCGCGCTGCGCGTCGTGCAGCGGCTTGTCGCCGATGATGGCACGCACGACGGCCTGCTCGAGCGCCGCGGGGTCTTCCGCGGCCTTGCGCTCCCAGCAGGCGCGGTTCGCCGCGCGGGCCGCCTCGTAGGCCTCCACATCCTCGGGGCGATGCGGCGCGTTCGCGCACAGCTCGGCGTCGCTCGTGGCGTACAGGTCGGCCACGAAGCTGAGGTTCTCGGGGTTGAGGCAGGCCTCCAGGGCGCCGCAGGTGCGCGCGGGAGCCAGCGACTGCAGCATGGCCTTCACCGACTTGCGGCCGCGCCATTCGTCGATCTGCACCTCGAACGCGGCGTTCACCACGCTGTCGGTGCGCATGAGCGATTCGATGTCCGAGCAGTGGAACATGATGCCCGACACCGTGGCGCGCCCGTCGGACAGCGAGCACGAGAAGTGGTTCTTCTCGGCGCCCACCGCGCGGCAGTTCGCCAGCATCACGTCGCGCGCCAGGTACACGGGCACGGGATGCTCCTGGCCGAACGGCGCCAGCTTGTCCAGTTGCGCCACGTTGTCCAGCGTCAGCTCATCGAGGCTGACGCACGAGTCGATTTCCACGAGCGGATGGAACGCGCCCTCGGGCAGCGCGTCCATGTAGGCGCACAGGCGCCGCTCGAACTCCGGCAGCTTGTCGGCCGGCAGCGTGACGCCCACGGCCGCATCGTGCCCGCCGAAGCGCGTGAGCAGGTCAGATGCGCTTTCCACAGCCGAGAACAGGCTGACCTGGCCCACGCTGCGGCCGCTGCCGCGCGCTTCGTCGCCGTCGATGGTGAACAGCAGGCTGGGCACGCCGTACGTGTTCACCAGGCGGCTTGCCACGATGCCCTTCACGCCCTCGTGCCAGCCGTCGCCCGACACCACGAGCGCGCGCTGGCCGCGGTAGACGTCGGCGGCCTGGGCCTTCGCGATCTCGGAGAGCTCGGCCTCGATGGTGCGGCGCTGGTCGTTCACGGCCTCCAGCTCGGCCGCCAGGCGACAGGCGGCGTCGAAGTCATCGGTCATGAGCAGGTCGAGCGCCAGCTGCGCGTCGCCCATGCGGCCGGCGGCGTTGAGGCGCGGGATGACGGAGAAGCTGAGATTCGTGGCGCTGACGGGCTTGTCGGCGGCGCCGCTGGTGGCCAGCAGCGCGGCGATGCACGGGCGCGGCGCGGCGTTCATGCGCGCGATGCCGTCGGACACGAGGGCGCGGTTCTCGTCGCGCATGGGCATGAGGTCGGCCACCGTGCCAAGCGTGGCCAGGTCGGTGTAGCTGCGCCACAGATGCGGGTAGCCGAAACGGCCACCCAGCACCTGCACGAGCTTCAGGGCCACGCCCACGCCCGCCAGGATGGAGCTGGGGCAGTTCGCGTCGCACTTCGGATCGGCCACGGGCACGCCTTCAGGCACAAGGTCCACCGGCTCGTGGTGGTCGGTGACGGCCAGGCCCACGCCGGCGGCCACGATGGCGGCCGCCTCCGCCTTGCAGGCGATACCGCAGTCCACCGTGACGATGAAGTCGGGGTTGAGCATGCGGGCGCGCTCGAAGGCGGCCTCGGTCAGGCCGTAGCCCTCCTCGAAGCGCCGCGGGATGAACGGGTCGGCGTGCGCACCGAGCGCCCGCAGGCCGCGCGTGAGCACGGAGGTGGCCGAGATGCCGTCGAGGTCGAAGTCGCCGAACACGAGGATACGGCCGTCGACGCGCATGACCTGCTCCAACGCGTCAGCCACCTCGGACAGCCCGGGTATGGTGTAGGGGTCGAGCCAATCGCGGTCGAGCGAGGGCTCCAGGAAGCTGCGGACCTCGGCGGGCTCCGATATGCCGCGCGCGACGAGCGTCGCGGCCACGAAACGTGGCAGACCGAGTCCGCGCTCGATGCGCGCGACGGCGGCAGGGTCGGCCGCCTTGATGTTGAACTGGGCAGACATGGGCGCTCATACCTCACATGCGAAGAGTAATATTTCACGCCCCATTGTCCCACAATCGGCGGGCCCTGTCACCGCAGGGAACGAACCGTGCATGAGAAGAAAACGGAGAGCGTGCAGAAACGCTCGCGTCCGCTGGGCGCCGGGCTGTTCTCGGCAAGCGCAAAAGGCGGCCGCTCTTCTGCAGGCCGCATCCGCATGATCGGCATCTGCTTGCAGAGGGCGCGCCGGAACGTTTTCCGTGACCGCGAACAATCGCGGCGCTTCGTTCGTGTTATGGTCGAGGAGGTGAAATCCATGCCCGAACATATCCCCCGCAACCACGACTCGGCGGGCGCCGACGACCTGCGGCCCGACGCGTTCCTCGAAGATGCCATGCACCGCTGGGGCGACACGGTGCTGCGGCTGGCGCTAAGCCAGCTGCGCGACGCCTCCGACGCCGAGGACGTGTTCCAAGACGTATTCGTCCGCCTGCTCAAGGACCGCACGGCATTCAACGACGACGAGCACCTGAAGGCGTGGCTGTTGCGCGTGACCATCAACCGTTGCCGCGACATCGGGCGCTCGGGATGGAAACGCCGCAACGAGCCGCTTGCAGAACGCCATGCGGCCCTGGCCATCGAGGCGCCCGACCTGCTGGAATCAGACATCTGGAACGCCATCGGCGCCCTCCCGCCCGACCTGCGCGCCGTGGTGCATCTGCACTACGTGGAGGGCTATTCCACCGACGAGGCGGCGGCCCTCGTGGGATGCCGCCCCTCCACGGCGCGCACGCGCCTTCACCGCGCCCGCAAGCGAGACCGCGAACCTCGCAGGCCGCCCTGCGCCCTGCCAACCTGCAGGCGTTTCGCCCGCAAAGGACGGCTCCGCTTTTTCGCGCCCCGCCCGCAGCGCGTTCGCGAGCACCCGGCCCCCAGACGATCGGCGCTCACCAGCGCGCCCCGCAACCACCGATTCCCCGTCTTCCGGAAAGGAGGCCGACTATGAGCCACGACCCCTTCAACGATTATGCTGCGAAGATGCAGGAGGTGAGAACCTCCGACCGCCTGCGTGACGAAGTGCTGAAGAAGGCGGCGGCCGAACGACGGACCGCAGACGCAACCGGGAAGATGCCCGCAGGCAGCGGCGCAGCTTGCAACGAGGCACGGCCGTGCGCGGGCCCGGGCGCATCTTCGCACAGCGGATCCGCCCGCAAGCCCAGCGCTCGTCCGCGCGCCAAACGGCCCGCGATCCGCAGGCTCGCCCTGGCCGCCTGCCTGGCCGCACTCGCGGCGGTCGTGGGCATCTCGCTCGCGTGGCCGCAGGGAAGCGGTTCCCTGCCTGCAGGGATATCCCCCACCGCGTTCGCCGTGAAGGCCTACGGCGCGGTTGACGACACCCTGTTCCCCACCGGCTCGAACGGCACCATCGTCTTCAACTGCGAGACGGAGACGCAGCGCATGATCCCGCCCGAAGGCGACGAGTACGCCAACGAGGGCTTCTACACCGGCTGCGTGTTCAGCGTGGAGGGCGACAACATCGTCCGCGTCCCGGCGAACGTGTCGCGCGGCGAGCTGTACCGGGTGACGAGCAAGGTATGGTCGCGCGAGAGCGACCCGGAGTTTGTAAAGGAAGTCAGCAGTTGGAAACCCTATAAGATCGGGCAGGGAGAGCTGCTGGGAAAGTACGACTACGTGGCCGGCGTTCTGTATTACGGCACCATCGAACCCGGCGACGAAAACGTGGGGAAGGACCGCAATGACCCCAGCAGAACGGGCAAGTCCAACCTTTACCAGCGGCTCGGGTCCACGGTCGACACCTCCGCCATGGACGCGCCCGAAGCGAGCGCAAGCGAGTACCGGTTCGGGCTGTGGACGAACGAGCCGTTCGATGCCGTTGAGAACGATCGCGGGGAACTTGACGGGCTGGCCAGCATGAACGCCGCCCTCGACACGCTCGACGGCGCACAGCTCACCATCACCGTCACGTTCACGGACGGCCGCACGGCCACGCAGGTGGTGGACCTGCACGCCGCCGACTTCAAGGCCAACATCGTCGAGACCGCCGACGGAGTGAACCACGTGCTGGAGCTGGTGCCACAGATCACCACCGAGGCGAAGAAGACCACAGACGAGTTCTGGGAGGCCTACAACCAGGGCATCGCCTCCATCCACACGCTGTACGGCACGGTCGCGAGCGAGACGGACGAGCCGTTCCCCTGCGGCGAGGCGTCGTACCCCTTCCTCACCGAACCGCTCACGCAGCCGCGGGAGCTCGAACCGCCACCCGAGACCTCGCCCGATGGCAATGCATCCAACAGCAAGTCCAACGTGCCGCCGGGCCCGACCATCGAGAAGGGCAACGTCGCCGACCTCGCGTCCATGCAGCCGTACCACGAGGCGGACACCACGACCACGTTCGAGCGCGTCGAACGCCTGAACGGGTTGCCCGAGGGCGTGGCGGTGGAGGACCTCATCCTGTACTACGAAGGCAGCGGCGGCCAACGCGACGAGGAGACCGGCAGCATCGACGTGCGCGGCGAGTTTTCCATCGCGGCCGACGGAACGCTGTCGCCCGGCTTCTCGTACGTGCAGCTCACAAAGACGGTGACGAACAACTCCAGCGAGCAGGCCGACGTGTTCCTGACCCAAGGGTTCTTCGTCACGCTCCAGCCGGACGGCGACAATCGGTACACTTCCGGGAGAGACATGCTCTCCGAGGCGATCTGGCGCAGCGGCCACGATGGACCCGCCTGGGAATCGCACTACTACTTCCAGATGATGGAACCTGGCGAGACGCGCGAGGTATCGGTGCTGTATGTGATCAGCGATGAGATGCTGGCCAACCCCGGATTCTCATTCGTGTACTACGGCCACGAAGACATGCCCGGCGTGCTGGCCTTCCGCATCGGAACACTCGGATAGGCGCCGGTCGTTCTCAATGGGGAGGGGCCTCGCCCCTCCCCTTCTCGCGAACGTTCAGCACCGAGCGCCTTGCCCGCGGCTCACACGCAAAGCGTGAACACCGCGGCGGCCACGACGGTGTAGCGCAGGCAGAAGCCTCCCACCAGCACGCCGGCGTCGGCGAGGTAGCCCAGCACTGCACGGGGGGCCTTCAGCCGCGACTGCACCAGCTCGATCACGAACGGCGCCAGCAGGCCCAGCACCACCACCCCGCCCACGAACGCCAGCGCTTGTTCTCCGCTGACGAGCGAGGCAACCGAGGCCGCGCCATCGGCAGAACCCGTCGCCACCGACACGAGCATGCAGAACAGGACGAACGCCTCCACCAGCGGCAGCACGACGCCGAAACGGCCGAGTTCGCGCATACGGGCAACCTGGCCGGCGTTCACGATGCGCCCTACGATGAGCACCGCGGCCAAGCCCGCCGAAGCGCCCGACACCACGAACAGCACCGGTAGCGCCGCGTTGCTCCACAGCGGGTACGGCGTGGCGGCGCCCAGCAGAAAGCCGGTATAGGCCGCCAGGCACAGCGCCAGCACGCATCCCACCGCCGCCAGAGCACGCGGCTGGGCTTTCTTCATCGCATCGAACACGATCGAGACGACCAGCACCACCATATACAGGCAGATGATGTACACGCCGATGGTCATGACCGATGCCGGGTTGCCGAACAGCAGGAAGAAGCGCCCCGGATCGGACAGGCCCGCCTCTGCGTCCACCATGAGGAATACGAGGCCGACGCACAAGGCCGCGAGCGCGACGATACGCCCGAGGAAGCAGATCCTGCGCGCTTGAGGATATTTACGCCCAATATAGGCCGTTGCCGCGAACGCCCCCGCCGACAAACCGGCAAGGAACAGATACCAGGCAATCAAGGGACCCCAGATCATTCCAATCACCTCACATAGTAGATCGTGGCTTGAGGGTCGCCCGTAAGGGTGCGGGCGTTCAGGCTGACGACAGCCTGCGCGATGTCGCTCTCGGGGTCGTCGAGATCGCCCACCATGCGGCAGCCGGTGAGACAGGCCGACACGCAGCTGCAGTTGGGCGTGCCTTGCGTGGAGAGTTCCGCTGCGCACAGGCGGCACTTGTCAACCGTGCCCGTGGTCTCGTTGATCACGCGCGCCTGGTAGGGGCACACGGCCATGCAGTACTTGCAGCCAATGCATTTTTCTTGGTCAACTCGCACGATACCCTCATTGGTAACGTACGTTGCGCTCGTGGGGCACGCCTTCGCGCAGGGCGCGTCGTCGCAGTGCATGCACTGGACGGGCACAACCTCCGTCTTCACGTGCGGGTACGTGCCGCTTTCGGAATCGAGAAAATGGATGAAAGCCTCCGTGGGAACGAGGCCGTTCTGCCGCTGGCACGACACGCGGCAGGTGTAGCATCCGATGCAGTCCAGGGTGTTGATGAGCATTCCGTAGCGAGTCATTTACGCACCTACCTTCCTGACCTTCACCAGAGCCTCCTGGCTCATGGTGGCGCCGTAATACGGGTCCCGTTGGAACGGCACGAAGCTCATGAAGCTCAAGCCCACGCCGTAGGCGTTGGTGAGGTCGGGCGAGTTGCAGCCGTAGCCGCTCGGCATCCAGATGCAGGTGGGATTCAGGCGCTCCGTGACCTTCACGCGCACCTTGCCGCTGTTCAGATCGTTGTACACCTCCACCTCGTCGCCGTCGGCTATGCCCAGCTCGGCCGCCTTCGCAGCGTTCATCCAGATGCGCGTGAGATCGTAGTCGTGGGTGATCTGGATGAGCTCGGGAATGTCGGTCGTCCAAGACTGGGAATGGATGGGTTGCTTGCCGCCGATGAGCCGGAACTCGTCGCCGGACGGCATGACCAAGGGCTCGATCCAATTGACGTCGGGCGTCAGCCCCACCTTTGCCATGTCCTCATTGGCGAACTGGAACTTACCGGATGCGGTCCCCCACTTAATGGGGGCGTCGAAGTCCACGCCCTTCTCGGGATACGAGATAGAGCCCTTCTCGCGCATCTCGGCCAAGGTCAGGCCGAGCGTGTTCAGCTGCGCCTCCGCCAGCTCGTCGAGTGTGAAGTCGAAGTACTGGCCCACGCCGCACGCCTGGGCCAGCTCCTTGGCAATCTGGTGGACGGGGCGCGTGTTGGGATGGATCACGTCGATGACCTGGCTGCGCAGCGTGAGGCACGGCACGGTGTACGAGAAGCTCCACGGAAGGTCGTCGCGCTCGAGGAAGCTCGTGTCGGGCAGGACATACTTGCAGCAGCGCGCCGTGTCGGTCATCTGCACGTCGATATCCACGCTCAACTCGGCGCCGGTCAGTATCTCCTCGAGGATCTTGGGGTTCGAGTAGCCGCCCACCATGTTGGACTGGCAGAACATGATGCCGCGCACGTTGCCGTCCCGCACCTGCTCCATCAGGAAGTTCGCCGACACCATGCTGTAGAGGGACACCGGGTACTCCTTGGTTCCCAGCTTCTTCTCCTTCACCGCCGGCGGATTGGCGAAACGCGGGTCGTCCAGCTTGCCGAACGCGGGAGCGGAGGGGAACAGGAGGGCGCCGCCCGGCTTGTTCCAGCATCCCAAAAGACCGTTGAACGCCGCGATGGCACGGGCGGTCTCGCCGGAGTTGACGTACGAGCAGCCCGTCACCGCACGCCACCCGGAGTCGATGGACGCGGCGGGGGCGTTCTCGGCGAGCAGCTTGGCCAAACGCTCGATGTCAGCGGCGGCGATGCCCGTGATCTTCTCCGCCCACTCGGGCGTGTACTGCTTGAGGCTTTCAGCCCAGGTGTCGAACCCGACGGTCTCCGAAGCGATGAACGCCTTGTCCTCCAGGCCGTCGCGCACCACCACATGCGCCATGGCCAAGATGAATGCCAAGTCGGTGCCGGGATTGATGGGCACCCACTCGTCGCAGAACCCCATGGACGAGTTGTAGCGCGGATCCACCATCACCAGGTAGGCGCCGTTGTCGCGTGCCGCCTTGACCTCGTCCACGAACACGGGCCGGATGCCGTCGGCGAAGCTGCGGCCGATGAACATGACCGCCTTGGCATTGCCGTAGTCGGCGCCGAAGTCGCCCGTGCCGATGGTCTGTAGCAAACCCGAGTTGCGTGCGAGGTTGCACGCCACGCCGTGGCGGTACATGTTCGCGCACCCGAGCGCCGTGAACAGCCGCTGCACGTAGAAGTCCATGGACACCGAGCCCGTTTCCACAAGCGCGAGCGCCTGGGGGCCCGACGTGGCGATGATCTCCTTGATCTTGTCGCCTATCTCCTGGTAGGCCTGGTCCCAGCTGATGGCTTCGAAGCTGCCGTCGTCCCTACGCTTCAGCGGGTCGGTCAGGCGGTTGGCGGAATACGCCAGCTGCGACCAACCGTAGCCGCGGGCGCACGGCTTGCCCACGCCGAAGGCATGCTCCTTGTCGCCCACGATCTTGTCCAAGCGGCCGTTCCTCACGTAGGCGGAATAAGCGCATTTCGAATAGCACCCTCCGCACGCGCTGTGTCCGGCGAACTGGGGCTCGGCTTCCGCTTCGGCCGCATGGGCCTTCTCCCACGCACCGTAGCTCAGATAGCCCGAAGCGCCCAGCGCCGCCGCGGCCCCCGCCGCACCGGCAAGAAAGCCGCGCCTTGAAAGCTTAGCGTCCAACATAGCCACGCTCCTCCCTTTTCTCCCTTTCCCGCTTTCCTTGCTTACCGATCCTTGCACCACGCATCGATGACGCACTGGAGCACCTCTATGGCAGCAACGTAAAACGATGCGTTGGCGTTAAGGGATTTCAACCGGGCGGCGTAGTCGGCCAGCCACCCGAAGCGCTGCGCCGCGAAATCGCGCGCATAGTCGGAATTCGCAGCGCACAGGAATGCGGCCATGTCCAACTCGATGGAGAGATGGTCGGGATACGCCGCGAAGGCGGCAGGTATCTCAAGGCCGAGCGACGCAGCCAGGTCGCGCATATACCAAGCCGGCTCCCGACAGTATTCCCCGCACGCCTGCCCGGCTAACGACGGAACGTACAGCGATTCCACTGGAAGCGCCGATGCGGGCAGGCCGCCGGTGAAGTGGCGCGCCGCGAAGCGCGTCTTCTCCTCGTAGGTCGGGGGGACGGCAAGATGGCCGAGAGCGGCATCCCGTTGCGCGGAAGGGTCGGTCTCGCTTCCCAGGAACGTCAGGAACTCCGTCCACGTCTGGGCGTTCGTCGCAGCTTCCCACTCCTCGCGGCCTATCGGCGCGAAGCACCACGACAGCACGGTAAAGGCTTCTGCTCGCATCATGGCTCCCCCGAACAAGATGACGATGGCCCGCCTGGCGCACCTTCTTCCCCTCGGTGCTACCTGGCTCTGTATCGAGCATAGTATCACATAATCATATTGTCTTACAACTGTAAGATTCTAAGATGATTGCGAAGGTCATTTAAGTGCTGTAGTAAAAGCAAAGGACGGATGCGCGCGAACATCCGTCCTTTCGACAACGAACCTTGCGGCCGTAGCGGGCTCCTCGCTACTTAGCCAAACGCGCCAGCTTCTCAATGACCGCCGTGCTTTCGGCGAACGATGAGGGCACGATCACCAGGCCGCCGTGATCCTTCACTCCCTCGTACAGCAGGTTGGCCATACGCAGCTGAAGCGCCACCTCGCTCTCCTCGTAGGTTTCGGCGGCCTCCACGAACATGCACGCCGCCTCCTTCTCCGCCTCGGCCAGGATGATGCGCGCGTCGCGTTCGCGCTCGGCCTGCGCCGCCTTCGACATGGCGCCCTGCAGGTCGTCGGGCAGCACGATGTCGCGGATCTCCACGGAGATGATGCTGATGCCCCAATCGGCCACCTTCCGATCGAGCCGTTCCTGGACCTCGTGGTCGATCTGGAGGCGCTTTACCGGCATGTCGGTCAGGCTGATGCGTCCGATGGCGTCGCGCAAAGCCGTTTGCGCCGACCACGACACGGCGCTGGGATAGTCGGCAACCTGCGTGTACGCCTGCTTGGCATCCCACACCATCCAGAACACCACCGCGTCCACGTCTACCGGGGCGAGGTCGGACGTGAGCGCCCGCTCGTTCAGAAACGAGGTTGCGTTGATACGCTGGTCGACATGGAGGGCGATCTGCTCGACGATGGGAATGGTGAAGTACAGGCCGGGCTCCGCGATGCGGGAGAAATTGCCGAACCGCAAGATAACCGCCCTCTCCCATACGAAGGCGATATGCACGGCATTCGCCGCAAATGCACCGAGCACCAACGCGAAGGGGATGGCCCAGGGACCGAAGGCGAGCATGCCTGCGCCGCCGAGCAGCAGCGCCACCACGGCGAAAACAGCCAGGTTGAATACGAGGGCACCCCGGCGCTTGAGCCATGTGGGCTTCTTGCGGGCGGGAGTCTTCTCCTCTTCGAGCTCGTCTTTCCGCTGGATGACGGGTTCGAGATTCTCGGGAGCGGTCATTACCCCACCTCCTGCATGCTCTCCTGCACTTCCTCGACGGCCTTCGCGCTTATCCTGCCCTCGGACCTTAGGCGCCCGACGAGGCGCATAGCCAGCTCCTCGCCGGTCATGCCCTTCGCCGTGGCCTTTTCTATAAGTTCCTGAATGAGAAAATCCACGTCGCTTTCGATGGCGAAGAAGCCCTCGCGCGCTTTGTCGGTCACGTAGCTTCCCTTGCCTCGCGTGGTGAGCACGTAGCCGTCGCGCTCGAGGTCCTGATAGGCCTTGTTGACCGTGTTGTAGTTGATGTTCAGCTCGACAGCCAGGTCGCGGACCGTGGGGAGCTTGTCGCCCTCCTGGTAGCGGCCGCTCAAGATAAGGTAGAGCAACCTGCTTTTGGTTTGGGCCCATACCGGAACCGGGCTTTTGGGGTCGATGCGAAACTCGTCCATGTGCGCTGCCCTTCTCTGTCGCCGCGTGCGCTTGCGGCGCTTGCTGCAATCATACTATATTATGATACTAAGATGGATACACAGAACCGAGCACACGGTTCTTTTTAGTGCGGCTTTTCCTTTCTCTGAAACATTCACTCCCCCTTGATCGTATGCTTCTTCAAGGAGGTGAAACCATGCCGAACCATGAACGAGCGGAAGACGGGGCGTTGCGAGAGCCCGCGGCGCTGCGGCAAAGCGGGGCGAACCCGCATCCCGAGGCGTTACTCGGGCAGGCCATGGCCGATTGGGGCGATGCGGTATACCGGCTGGCGCTCGGCCAGACCAGATCGCGCGCCGACGCGGAGGACGTGTACCAAGACGTGTTCCTGCGGCTGCTGGACAGCGGCACGGCTTTCGAGAGCCCCGAGCATCTGAAGGCATGGCTGCTGCGCGTGACCGTGAATCGGTGCCGCGACCTGGCACGGTCGGGCTGGAAGCGCCGCACAGTCGCACTCGACCCCGAATGGGACGCGCCCGACTCCCCCGCGCGCGACGACGAGGACGCCGCCGTCTGGGACGCCGTGGGCCAGCTGCCCGAGCAGCAGCGCACGGCCGTGCACCTGCACTACGTGGAGGGCTACTCGACCGAGGAGATAGCGAGCGCACTGGATTGCCGGCCCGCGACGGCGCGTACCTGGCTGTTCCGCGCCCGGGCGCGCATCAGGGAGCTGATGGAGGCCGACGTTGCCGAAGGCGCGCCCGCAACGCTCCCGAGCAGCGGAAACGCGTCCGCGACCAGCGGCACGCCGACCCTGCCGCGGCCGCCCAACGCCGCAGCCCTGACCGCCGAATAGCCCCCCCCCCCGATTGACCACCTCCATCCTCCCCTTGAAAGGAGGCACCCTATGAGTACTGACCCCTTGGACCGCTACCAGTCCATGATGCACGACACCCATGTGCCTGCCCATCTGTCCGACCAGGTGCTCGAACAGGCCCGCGTCCGGCTGGCTGCCGACAAGGCCGAATCGGCAGCGGCAAGCTGCGGCGCCCGTGAAACCGGCGCAACCCGTTCGCCGCTGCCGAGCATTCCCGCCCCGGCACGCGAGGCAACCGCAAGTCCCGTGTTCTCCGTGAAGCGCAGCCGCATGAAGGGCTTCGCCCTAGCCGCCTGCACCGTGCTGGCCCTGGGCTTGGGCGGCACGGCCATCGCGCTGGGACTGCCCGGCTTGGTTGGGAACGGAGAAGCAGAAATGGCAGCAACACCCTCCTTTGCAGATTTGTTCGGCCTCAAAGTAGCTGAAGCGGCTGAAATCGGGCAAAGCGTGGAGCTGTCTGCCGACGAATCGGGAATTACTTTTGCGGGCACCGGCGGATACAACATGCGCTTCAGCATGAACCTCACCTGCAACGGAGAAGGTATCAAGCACCTCGCCTACACCATCAATGGCGGTGATGTGAGCTTCATGAGCCTCGACATGTCTCAAGACGCATTACACCCCGACATGGAATCACCCGAACGGTTCGAGGTAGACTACGACAACCAAAACCCCGAGGGGCTTCATCGCGAGATACTCGTCAATATGGCCGATCCAGCTATGATGGAGCTTTCGCAACAGATGGCAGAGCTGAGTGAGCAACGCAGCGCAACCGAGGACCCCGACAAACGCGCTGCCATCGAAGCACAATGGCGCGAGTTAAACGCCCGGGATATCGAGCTCAACAACGCCTACTACAAAGAAGTCATGGATAACCCCGAGAACAACAATGCCTGGATTACGTCCAAGGTGACCGCGGCTGCTCAAAAACTCGCAAACGCAACGCTGTCCATCACCGCCACGTTCACCGACGGAACCACGACAACCAAGAACTACCGCATCGCTCCCGTTGATGGTTTCGAAGAAAAGTTTCTTGCCTATCAAACCATAATGATGATGCCTGACCACGACGAAGCCGACCCGGCCCTCACCACGCCGCTTTTCACCATTACCGAAGTTGCATAGCAAATTTGCGGAATGCAGCCGCGCGTCCTATGATGTCGGGAGCCCGATCGGTATTCGGGCCCCCGTTCTCTTGTCCAAGGAGCCGACCCATGAGAATAGCCGGATTGCAGAAGCTAACGTTGCTGGACTTCCCCGAGCACACGGCGGCCACTGTGTTCCTTCCGGGCTGCAACTTCCGCTGCTCCTTCTGCCACAACGCCGCGCTCGTGCTGGACCCGAGCGATGCAACCGGCGATACGCCGGTCGAGGAGTTCTTCGCGTTCCTGGACAAGCGGCACGGCCTGCTCGACGGCGTGTGCATCACCGGCGGCGAGCCGCTGCTCCAGCCCGATTTGGCCGACTTCTGCGCGCGCATCAAGCGTGCGGGCTTCGCGGTGAAGCTGGACACGAACGGGAGCTTTCCCGACCGACTGCGCGAGCTCGTCGAAAGCGGGCTCGTGGACTTCGTGGCCATGGACGTGAAGAATGCGCCCGGTCGCTACGCGGAAACCATCGGCGTGCCCGGCTTCGACGTGGCTCCCGTCGCCACATCGATCGACTACCTGCGCTCCGACGCCGTGCCCTACGAGTTCCGCACCACCGTCGTGCGCGAGCTTCACGAGCCCGCCGATCTCATCGCGCTCTCCTGCTGGATCGCCGGCGCCCGCGCCTGGCACCTGCAGAGTTTCGCCGATGCCGACACCGTACTTGCCGGCCCCGGCGCTTTGCATGCCTGGGATCCCGCCGACCTCGAGGCCCTTCTTCCCGAACCGCGCAAAGCCATCCCCAACACCCAGCTGCGCGGCATTTGACGTCTCCGTACCGTATTATCGAGCCTTTCCCCATTCTCGGAACATCGAACCCCCATGCTTCATGTTACTAGGCGAAGGGGGTGGTGAGGAAATGAGCGTAGACCGAAGAACCGCCGAGCTTGTCGAGCACGCTATGGACGCTTGGGGCGCCTTGGTGTATCGGCTTGCCCTGAGCCAAACGCGCTCTCCACATGATGCAGACGATGTGGCACAGGACGTGTTCATGCGCCTTGTGGGCGTCTCTGTGGCATTTCGCGATGACGAGCATTTGAAAGCCTGGCTGATCCGCTGCACCGTCAACCGCTGCAGAGAGCTGCGCCGATCAGCCTGGAAGCGACGCGTCAGCGCAACCGATATCGCGGCACCCGAACTCGCGAACCTCGAGGCGCCCGTGCAAGAGCTGGTGAAAAGCGACGTATGGGAAGCTGTCAGCCGCCTTCCCAAGCAGCTGCGGCTCATCGTGCACCTACGCTATTACGAAGGTTACTCGGTTGACGAGATCGCCAGCCTAGCACGTTGCAAGCCCGCAACCGTTCGCACCCGCCTCTTTCGGGCCCGCAAAAGGCTCAAACTCGATCTGGAACAGGAGGTCGAACATGAAACGGACGAACTTGGACGATTACCGCTCGCTGATGGACAACGTTGAGCTTCCCAAGCACGTGAAAGATTGCGTGACGCACGCCGTCGCACAAGCATCGGAAGCGCCGCAGGAAGAGGCAGCCTCCTGCGATTTCCCGGACTTCCCGGCACGGCCCGAAGCAAGGCATCGCCGACCTTGGGCGCGAGTCGCCCTTGCCGGTGCCTGCGCAACCGTCATTGCGGCAGCTCTCCTATTCGCCGGCAGTGCAATCCCCTTGCCTGGCCAGACGCCCACCGGAAACACGGTAAACGCCTCGCTTCCGAAAACCGGCAACTTCTTCACGTTGGCCGCTTACGCCGCCGGGCAGGGAGAGGGAGCGTCAGGACAGTCGGCCACGCTGGAGTTCAAAAACTTCGGCTCCTTAGGTGGCTGGGGGTGCGGAACCTACGACGTTGAAACCGGTTTGTCGCACGAAGAAGGAGACTCGCCCTCCTCGGTCGGCCGCGACGGCACCTACTACGCCCAGGTAAGTTACGCCTTGGATCTCACCTGCACCGGAAACAACATCCAAACCGTCACTTATGCAATCGACGGTGAGAGAGTGCACTTCACCAGCGAAAACCGCACCTATGGGCCATTCGGGGACGAGAATGTCAACTTCGAGCAACAGGACAGCTTCACCATAGCCTACGACGACCAAGCTTCCGACAAGGCGAAGATGCAGCGCAACCTGGTTGCCTATTTCCCCGTGAACGAGCGGGCCTGCGAGATCCAGGAGATCCTCGATGAGGATGCTGCAAGGCAGCAAGCCATCTACGAGCAGCTGGCCCACGACGGTGAAAGCCTGCGCATCCCTCGCAGTGAGCACCCCGAGCTGCTCTCAGACGAAGCGCACAAAGAACTCATGGACGAACTAGGGCGGATAATCCTGCGCAGCTACGGCGACATATTGTCCCAGTCACCCTTCACGCTGACCGTAACGTTCGACGATGGCTCTACCGAGACCAAGGCATACCGCATTGCCCCGGTCGAAGACTTCGACCAGCGCCTCGCCGCCTTCCAGGCCGAGATGACCCTCAACCCGACGGCAAATCGGCCCACGCTTTACACTATCACCGAGATCGTCGAGGGATGAGCGAAATGAGGTGGACCGACGAGCCCGAGTCCCCCGTTCCGGAAACGACGTGCCGGGGGACTCGATCGGCCCGCCTCTTGCGGCATGCTCTCGATTCGAGGATAGCTTGCCTCTTCATCCGCAAGCTAAGCCATCGGGTTCTTACTGAAAGCAACTGAACGGCCAGCGCGTGGAGCAATTATTTGCCTTTCTTCGGAACAATCGGGACGCCTCTCCCGTATTGTCTGCAGAGAGGTGAATGCATGCACATTCCGTTTAAGCGCAAAACGGGCCGTACCGATGCGGCCGACAACCCTTGCCCGCTTCGTTCGGACGCGTTCCTGAAACGCGCCATGGATGCGTGGGGCGACACGGTGTATCGAGTGGCGCTCGCGCAGACGGGTTCGCCGAGCGACGCCGACGACGTGTACCAAGACGTGTTCATGCGCCTGCTGGAGCACACGGCCGCCTTCGAGAGCGACGAACACCTGAAGGCGTGGCTGCTGCGCGTCACCATCAACCGCTGCCACGATATCGCGCGGCTGAGCTGGAACCGCCGCACCGGCGGGTTGGAGCAGGAGCACATCGACATTCCCGCGCCCGATGCCTTCCGGGCGGATATCTGGGAAGTCGTCGGCGCATTGTCGCCCGACCTGCGCACCACCGTTCACCTGTACTACGCAGAAGGCTATTCGACCGAGGAGATCGCCCGCATTGCAGGCTGCAAGCCGAGCACCGTCCGCACCCGCCTCCACCGGGCGCGCGAGCGCCTCCGGACAACGTTGCTGGACGAGCAGCTTGAGCAAGCTGGCAGCATCGAGTCGAGAAAGGAGCCGGACCATGGCCGAACAGCATAACCGTCCTCAACCTCCCACCCTCGACGACTACCAAGCCATGATGAGCGATTTGCGTGCTCCCAAGCAGTTGAGAGAGGCCGTCCTCAAGGAAGCCCACGCGCGTCGTGGCGGTGCGAGCACCGCAGCAACGGGAAAGGGCCCCAGCCGCCCGTCTGTGTTTTTCAGGCATCATCGGGCCAGGATCCTCGTCATAGCCGCCTGCGCTGCCTTGCTGCTCGGTGCGGGCACGACCGCGCTCGCCCTCAACTCGCCGGGCGGGTTCGGCATCGTCAACGACCTCATGGCAGAGCCCCCGTCGCCGGACGAGAACGCTGCAAAAGAACCCGTAGCGAAAGAGAACTCATTGGAGCTCGATACGAGTCAATTCAAAGGCGGCGGAGGCTACAGCGGGCCGTGGTACAACCCTGCCGACGACTCGTTCTGGAGCTACGAATGGGCCGGGTACAAGTATCATTTCAACATACGCTGCACCGGAAACAACATCGAGACCATAACCTACGAGATCGAGGGAGAACGCAGCTATTTCGAGATCATCGACACAACCATCACGCAGGAGCAGCGAGCGGAGGGCGTCCATGTATACCATTATCCCAAGACCGCCACGTTCGACTTCAGCCACCAAGAATCGATCGACAACACGCGCATCGTTGAAATATATGTTGGGTTCCCCCTTTCGGAATCGGGCCTCGAGGCGTATCGCCGCCTGATGGCCGAGGGTCACTCATACGAGGCTGCCGCACAACTGGATGCCGCCGTCGAAGAAGGGGCCGCACGCGAGCTGACAGGCTCGGTACTCAGCGCGACGGCCACGTTCGCCGACGGCTCGACCCAAACCAAGTCGTATCTCATAGAAGCCCCCGACCTGGGCAACCCGACCAGCTACACCTTCACCGAAATAACCGGCAACTAGACAGCCGAAGCGAAGGCGCCGGGCGCAGGAGCAGGCCGTTCATACCGTCTCCCGCACCCTACTCGAGGAACAACGCGCTTGTGGGCTCGAGGGCACGCGCTAGCTCCTCCTCGGTGGGGAGGCACAGCGTGTAGCGCGCCGCGAACAGGCCTTTGTCATCGGCGAGGGCCGAGTAGCGTGCCACGGTTGCGTCCTTCGTCGCGCAGAGGATGATGCCGATAGTGGGGTTGTCGTCCGGTTGCGTGCAGCGGTCGTCGTACAGGCGCACGTAGAAGTCCATCTGACCGACGTCCTGCGGCGTGATCTTGCCCGTCTTGAGGTCTATGAGGACGTAGCATTTCAGGATGCAGTGGTAGAACACGAGGTCGACGTAGTAGCTCTCCGTCTCCGCGGCGATGCGCTGCTGGCGCGCGACGAATGCGAAGCCCCTGCCGAGCTGTAGGAGGAACTCCTGCAGCCGGTCCATGAGCGCCTGCTCCAAATCGTCCTCGCGGTAGTCGGTGCGGCCGCCCATGTCGAGGAAATCGAGCACGTAGGGGTCCTTGAACAGACCGTCAGCCTTGGTGGGCGGCTCGAGCACTTTGACCTCCTGCCGGACGGACTCGCGCCTCTCCTCGCGCGTCGCCAAGAGGCGTTCGTAATAGAAGGAGTGGATCTCGCGATCGAGCTGGCGCACCGTCCAACGCTGATCAACCGCCTCGCGCATGTAGAACAGGCGCTTCTTCTCGTCCTCCACGCGTATGAGCAGACGATAGTGCGACCAGCTCAATTGTGCACACAGTGTGTGCACAATTGGAAATGCCAAATAGAACTGCTTCATGCAAAACAGATTTCTCTTGGTAAACCCCTTACCGAACTCCTTCGTCAGACGCTCGGACAGGTACTCCATCAAATGTTTGCCGTACTCGGCGCGATCGCCCTGCGCCCCCACGATTTGGCGGCCGACCTCCCAGTACGCTTCCACCATGGCGTCGTTCACGGCGACGGCGGCCTTCTTCCGCGCCGCCTCGAGCGTTCCGCGCACCGAATCGTACACCGCCGCGTCTCTCCGCACCATCGAATCGTCCATGCCTCGCTCCTCTCATCCCCTGCGGGCGCACGCAGCGCATACGCGTACAAAGCGCAGCGGCGCGAAGGGCATTCCGTTGGCTTCGAGGATCTTGCAAGCATGGTACGGGCAGCGCGGAACCCGCCGCCATCTATGGGCATCCCGACAAGAACAGGACGCGCTTGCACTGGCTCGTTTCTGAAGCTATTCTAGCACACAAAAATGAACATCCGTACGTTAACTTCGTCTATTTCGAAGATCCGGAACATACTGAGCTCCGAATTGTGCACACACTGTGTTCACAATTCGAGGCACGCTGTGCCCCGAATTCGCCTCGCGCCAAAAAGGGCCGGATCGTATCGACCCGGCCCTCAACCTGCTTGCTTGCTCGGC
>OGYI01000644.1_pt1 | contig 42158 bp, 35 predicted proteins | sample 1576521 | NCBI WGS metagenome assembly OGYI01 (sample SAMEA3541484, study PRJEB24748) | human gut metagenome | biome: human gut; feature: human-associated habitat; material: faeces | place: China | collected 2012
AACATGTCAATGTGCAGTTACAATTTCAATGTTGCAGTAAGGATTTCAATTAACCTGTCAGGCTTATTTTTTATGCAGGAATACATAATAGGCATGATAGTGGATACATCATAAGTATTAGACATTTTAAATATCTGGAAATACAATAAACAAGAATGGAGGTATCTTATGAAGTACACAAAATTAGGAAATTCGGATTTGACCGTTTCTCGCATCTGTATGGGGTGTATGGGGTTTGGCGATGCGGCAAGAGGGCAGCACTCATGGACACTGGATGAGGAGCACACCAGGGAAATTATCAAAAGAGGGCTGGAGCTGGGCATTAATTTTTTTGATACGGCGATCGCGTACCAGAGCGGAACCAGCGAGCAGTTTTTAGGCAGGGCTTTACGGAACTATGGCAAAAGAGAAGACTTTGTGGTGGCAACCAAGTTCCTTCCCCGCACAAAAGAGGATATAGAGGCGGGAATTTCCGGACAGAAGTATATTGAAAAGATGATTGATAAAAGCCTTGACAATCTTGGCATGGATTATGTAGATCTCTACATTTACCACATGTGGGATTATAAGACGCCGCTTTATGAGATCATGGATGGCCTGAACCGGATCGTAAAAGCAGGAAAAGCAAGATATATCGGTATCTCCAACTGTTATGCGTGGCAGCTGTGTATGGCAAATGAGCTGGCAGAAAGGGAAGGGTTTGCAAAATTCGTTTCCGTCCAGGGACATTATAACCTGATTTTCAGGGAAGAGGAACGGGAAATGGTTCCGTATTGCAGAGAGGAAAATATCGCGCTCACCCCTTACAGCGCGCTGGCGGGAGGAAGGCTTTCCAAACGGCCGGGTGAGCGCTCGAAACGTCTTGAGGAAGACAGCTACGCAAAATTGAAATATGATGCATCCAGAGAACAGGACGAATTGATTATAGGAAGGGTAGCTCAGCTTGCGGCTGAGAGAAATGTGTCCATGACAGAAATCGCCCTGGCCTGGCTTTTGACAAAGGCAACATCCCCGGTAGCGGGAGCCACGAAGCTCCATCACGTTGAGGGCGCGGCACGTGCGGCGGAGCTTACTTTAGGAGAAGAGGAAATCAATTATCTGGAGGAAGCCTATGTTCCCCATCGCCTGGTCGGAGTTATGGCGCAGAATACTGCAGCCCCGAAAGCAGAAAGGACTGTTTGGCCGGCAGGGGAAGCAGTTCTAAAAAACATTTCTTTTGATGGCCTGATAAATCAAAGAAGAGGAGAAAATAAGGTATGAGAGTCCATTTATGAAAAATCGTACAAATTGGCTGTATTGCGGCAATCGTATTGATGCTGCTTGTATGCGGCGCAGGAAAGAATGAGAACCAGACGGTCTCCAGTATACAGGGTCGGCAGAATAATCTGACAGAAACAGAGACGACAGGGCAGACAGATGATATGGTACAGACAGCAAAAGTGATTATTGTTTACTTTTCCTGGTCAGAAAATACAAGAAGCATAGCGAATGAAATTCGGTCTCAGACAGGTGCAGACATTTTTGAACTGGTTCCCGCAACTCCCTATTCTGATGATTATAATACGGTATTGGATGAATCGCTGGTAGAGCAGAACAATCAGGCAATACTGGAGAGGATAAGAACAATCGAAGATTTTGGTTCCTATGATGTTGTTTATGTGGGATTTTGTAAAATGGAGTATGGTTTTAACTGTGTATCGTGTATGTGGTGTTGAAAAAATGAGATTGTGATACATAATATAAAGTATTTGAAAATATGTGCATCATGTTGAGGAAAATATGAAAAGTTGATATTATAATAATATCAGCTTTTTTTATATTTAAGATGTTAAGTTTTATAGTTATCAATAAATGTCGTGAAAAATAATGTAATTGGAGAATAAGTATGTTTACGGATTATAGACAGGTACAGCACCTAAAAAAGTGCGATGAATTAATTGAATATTATAAATCGGTTGGTATGGAAAGCTTTATTGATGCGATTAAAAAGAGTGGATTAACAATCAATCCATATGACTCTAAATGGAGAAATAAAAAGCTTTTCCAGGAAATTGAAGAAGAATTAGTCAAGATAAATACTGTAGATTTAGCGTCATGGCGGCAGATGTTAAAAGAATCCACTTTAATAAATGATTTATATACAAAAATTTTTCAGTTAGAGTCTTATGTTTTAACAAAGAACATAAGGCCAGAGAATGAATGCGCGGCTTTCATTATGCTGCTTGAAAAATATATGTTCTTTATTTCAAATATAATGGATGGCAAAGAAAAGAAGAACGAGAATATTAACTTACAGTTTACAACAGGGTTGGGATATGAAAATCAATTAACAGATATAGAACAGTATGCACAAATTTTTGATCATTGTTCTTTGGTTGCTGATGATATATTGAAATATTTGCTTTTTTTTAAAGCGAAAGATATAGATAAGGCCTATGAAGCTACAGTTGAAGAGCAGGGGTGGGCATTAGAGCATATAAAAACTGCAGATGTTAAGTCGGTGGTAAATACATTGACTAAAGAATGGCAATTTTTCGATCGAAAAATAGATGAAAAAGGGGGAAAAGTTACTAGTTCATGTGAAAGTTTTATATTTAAGGATTTTCAAATATTAAAAGAAAGACTTGCTAATAGAAAATTTATAATTCACAATGATATAAGTATTATGCAAGATTTTAATAAAGTTTTAGATTTGGAAGAAGGAATTAATAGAGATGAAAAACGGGCAAAACTTTTTCTGAAAGAGATGCTAGCCGTAGAAAATTTAGAATATAATGGGATTGTTCAAAAAAAAGATTTAACATATGTTGTCAAAATTTCAAAGCTCGTGAGAGCATATGCAGTGTTGCAAAATATGGTGCTAAATTTCATGAAATTTAGAACAATGGATTCTAATAACTTGGGGAATATATGTTTGTTGACAACTAAAGAATATATTCTAGAATGCTTTACCGAAAATGGCATATCGTTAGAATCTGTTCAGGATATTTTTACAATATTAACACTTGAAAACTATAAGGATTTTTATGATACACCAATTATTCCATATAATGATAAGTACCTTTTGATTCCAAGCATAGTAGCTCATATTGATATTTCACAGGCTATATTATCGTGTGTAAATCAATTTAACTTTCGCGGAGAGGCTTTTGAAAAAAAGATAATACAAATTCTTAAAAATAGAGGGATTATATGCGAAAAAAAATTATATAAAGATGAAAGCGGAGAATATCAATGTGATGTTCTATTTTTGTTAGATAGAGAATTATTTATTTGTGAGTGTAAGGCATGGAGTGAACCTCGTACAATAATCGGTTTTTATAATCAGTTAGAGAAAATGTACGATGCTGAGAAACAACTGACACGCATCGCAAATAAGTATGTTGAGGAGATTAATTTAATTAAATCGGATTTAAAGATTGATTGTGAAGTGGAAAGTATACATAAGGTGGTCTTGTCGGCAAATGCGATAGGAAAAGAAAACTTTATTAATGGCACATATTACATTGATTATTCAACTTTTCACAATTTTATACTTCGCAAAGCACCATCTATTAATTTCTATAATGAAGGAATTGAATACCAATATAGGTTACCGGGATTTGATGAATATGAAGGGGATATTACGGCAAGCAAGTTTATGAAATGTCTCAAAGAACCCAGTTCAAATAAGTTAATGGAAATAAATACAGAGGAAAAACAAAGAGTGGTTAGTTTAGGCGAAACAGAAATAGAATATAACGTATTAGTTTGCAAAGAGAGTATATATATGGCTCCAGATCGAGATATAGATGAGTACACTAATGGTTTAGAAAAAGTATATTCATTAAAATGATATTTTTTAAGACTTTTAAGGTATCTATAGAAAGCTTTGATTGTTCATTTTACTATATTATGATTTGAATGTACTGCTGAAGGTGGAAAAGTGGTAAACAATAGAGGAAGGTACAAATGCCTGAACATTAAACAATTGAATGGAAAGAATCATGGCATGATGATTCTTTAGAATGCAAAAATAAAAAAAGCTACTGGAAGTGATTCCAAACAAGATTACAGATACAATGGGAATTGTAGTGGATGTTAATTTGCTTTTAGAAGGTTTATATAATATATTGAAGTAGTTGTAGAGAAATAACCGTCTTTAATTGGCTATCATGGGAAATACTACTATCGTTCCATAAGCTCTATTCGTACAATTACTGGAACGGAATTGGATAAAAAATATTAAAATCACAAGTCAAAACTTAGGATGGAATTGCATTGCTAAGAATTACTGTATAAGATCTAAAACTGGATGCCATACAGCTATTTAAAGATGAAGCTGTAGCGAGAGGAAGGCTGACTGAAGAGGATGTCAGTGTGCCGGATGATTTTTTAGTTAGAACTGCAATGCTGGTGTTTTATAAAAATCCTGAAAAATGGGTAACAGGATCGTATATAAAGATTGGATATTTTGGCGGTTCGGATTCTTTTTTACGGTATCAGAATGAAGATACACGGTCCGTTGATGGAACAGGTAGAAAGAACCGTTGAACTGGTCTATATAAAGTATATAAAATCTTTGATTATGTATGATGGTATATAAAGAGTAGAACAGTATATAATTCATTAGGATGTGTTCAGGGATATTCTTCTGAATGCTATCGTTCATAAGGATTATAGCAGCTGTAACCCGATTCAGATCAGTGTGTATGAAGATAAAGTGGATATAGGGAATGATGGGGAAATGCCGGCTAATTTAAATTCTACATAAAAATTATTCGAAAAGCATTTATTGAAGCCGTTTAACTCTAAATTAGGCACCTTTTTATTAGTGGAATGATTGAAGCGTGTGGAAGAGGTAGAGGTTTTTCTAAAATAAAAGAGGCTTGTACGCAATATAATGCTCCTTTGCCTGAATATGATATCAATAAAGAAGGTATTATGGTTTTTCTAATAGAAATTTTTTTATAAGGTATTATTTAGAAGAAATGCTGATGAGTGAAAATTAAAGATGACCATGCCGGATAAGCCATCCAGTAAAAACAAAATATTATTCTTTATAAAAACGTCCTATGCATTGTCCTGTACATGCTATCCAAGATAGTGTACAGGATAATAAATAGCCCAATTACTGGTTATTTAAAGTGCCAAATAAACAAAATGGCACTTTAATTGGCAATTCGAATGACTCTTTAGAATAAAATATTGACTATAATCAACGAAAATCCTAAGCTGAAATAGGCCTAATTAGCGGTTTTAGCGGGTAGCTCTGAATGTTCTTCGAAACGACTGATAAGTTAATGATGGAAACTGGAAATATTCTTTGCTGGAAAATACTCATGCTGAAAAGAATTCTAAAAAAACAGTACCTATCGGAATTGAGAACGATCTCTTTCGGTGTATCAAAGTTGTGTTGAGTAGTATTACGGTATTATTTGGTACGGTACAAATCGGGGCGAATGGAGTGGTACAGAGCTTTTGTTCTTTGGCTGCCCTCATGGAGATGGCTATGGAATAGGCATTTATTACTGTAATCGGACAGTATATAAGGGCAGGGGATCGTGAGGTTGCAGATTATTACTTCTGTAAGCTGTTTCATATTACCGTTTTTACTTTTGTTATCTGGAATGCGGCTATTCTTGCGGCAGCTTACTGCTATACTTAGTATTATGCACTCTCCGGAGAAGTGAAGCAGCTGATTTTCATGCTTGTGCTGATTCACAATGTCTTCAATTCTTTTCTTTTTGCTCTTAGCCATTATTCTTGGGATATGGATGAAGCTGGGAGTTATAAGTATTACACTTGCCATGTGCTATGGATTGGGCATACGTGCACTCTGCTTTATCCTGCGGTTTAAATCTAAATCCGGAAAATGGAAGAGTTTATGAGTTATCTGATTATAGGGGGAGCTATTAAAAAAGAAGACCGGGATTTTGTGCAGGCGAAACAGCCTCGGTAATACCCGGGGAAGAGAGAAGAGAGAAAGAGAACCTAAGGGGGGCTTGACAAAAGAAAAAGAACAGCGTTTAATGATAGATAATATTTACTGGATTTACATAAGTAAATGAAAGAGATGTCATTAAGGAGCGGTAACATGAAGGGGAAAAAAGGTATAATTATTGCGGCAGTCCTGTTAATTCTGGTATGTGTGGGAGCGGGAGCGTTGTATTTGAGGTTCCGGCCTTCCGCAAATGTAGGAAGCAAGAATATAACGGTGACAGTCGTTCATGCCGACAGTACGGAAAAAGAATTCCGGTATCAGACGGATGCCGAATACCTGGGAAAGGTTCTGGAGGATGAGCAGCTTGTGGAAGGGGATCAGGGACAGTATGGTCTGTTCATTACCGTTGCGGACGGGGAACAGGCGGACGATTCCAAACAGCAGTGGTGGTGCTTGACCAAGGGCGGGGAGATGGTGAACACCTCCGCGGACCAGACGCCCATTGCGGACGGGGATCGCTATGAACTCACTCTGAAGGAAGGCTATTGATGGCGGGCCTTAAAGTGAAGGAGACAGCGCTCCTGGCTTTGTTAAGCGCTATTTTACTCATTGGGCAGATAGCGCTGGGGTTTCTTCCCAACATTGAAGTCGTTACTCTGCTTATCATGGTGTACAGTATTGTCTTTCGGAAAAAGGTCTTTTTTATTATATATGTTTTTGTTTTGGCGGAAGGACTGGTATACGGCTTCGGGATCTGGTGGTTCAACTATCTGTATGTGTGGAGTATACAGGCGGTTATCAATCTTCTTTTCAGAAAGCAGAAGTCTGTGGTTTTCTGGAGTATTCTGTCCGGCTTTTATGGAATTACCTTCGGCGCTCTCTGTTCGCTTCCCTATTTTGCTATAGGGGGACCGTCAGCCGCGTTTGCCTACTGGGTATCCGGCCTGGCTTATGATATCCCCCATTGTATCGGAAATGTGGCCTTGTGCCTTGTGCTGTTCAGGCCCCTTGTATATATACTGCGGAAAAGCTGCAGGGAAATCAATGTCTGTGTGGAGTGATTTCCCCGCAGCTTTTCTTTCCCGCAGATTCTTAGCAAAACATTAACATGCCAAACAGCATCGGCATTTTTTCAGTAAAACCGGGGATATATGCGCCTGCGGGGATCCAATTCCTTCCCAAATGGCTGTGGGCGCATATAAAAAGTTGTGAGATATTGCTCTATCCATCCGTGCCTTTTTGTACTATAATTACACCCCGGGTATCAGAAATTTTATTTCTGACCCGGTTTTCCTATTTATTTTAGAAGTGTAATAGAAGTACGCATGAGGAGGAAGGTAGGATATGACAGCAGCACAAATAGCAGCAGTAGTTATTTTCTTAGCAATGTTCGGATTGATTGTGTCGGAGAAAATTGAGCGGCATCTCGTTTCCCTGGGGTGTGGGCTTCTGATGATTGTTCTGGTTTTCGGGTTGAGCATGCATAGCATGACGGCCATCTGGAACACGCTTGCTCTGAAGGATTTTTTTGCGGCAGGCTTCTGGTATCAGGCGGGGGAGGCTTCCGAGTCGTCCTCAGGGATTAACTGGGCGACGATCCTGTTTATTGCAGGAATGATGCTCATGGTGGAAGGAATGGGGCGCGCCGGGTTTTTCCGGTGGCTTTGCCTGCGGATTGCAAAAGCGGTGAAGTACAGGACGATTCCGCTTTTCATCACTTTCATGGTGATGTCCAGCATCCTGGCTATGTTTATTGACAGTATTACAGTTATTTTGTTTTTGGCGGCGGCAACAGTGGAATTGGCCCGTCTGCTGAAATTCAATCCGGTTCCCATGATTATTTCCGAGATTTTCTGTGCCAACCTTGGCGGGTCGGCTACGATGTGCGGTGACCCGCCGAACATTATTATAGGGACGTCACTGGGTTATTCTTTCGGGAATTTCATCAGGAATACAGGAATTATTGCACTGATAGCTCTTTTTTTCACCATCGTCTATTTTTACTTCTGCTTCCGTAAGGAGCTGCAGCAAAGCGCCTCGGGAAGGGGAGCGGTATCTTATCCCAATCCCAGGGATGCGATAGAAAATAAGAAGGATTTTATCATCAGCTGTATTATTTTTGCCTGTGCGGTAGTGCTTTTGATCACTCATGCCCAGACTGGTCTGACAGTTGCTGCCATCGGAGTGTTTATCGGCGCGGTATCTTTGATAACGGCAGGCAGGGAGGCGGTAATCCTGCTGAAAAAGGTGGATTATAAAACCCTGCTGTTCTTTATCGGCCTGTTTATCGTGGTCGGAGGACTGGAACAGACGGGAATCCTGGAGCTGATAGCCGGTTTTATTGCGAAGATAAGCGGCAGCAATGCCATGCTGATGATCGCCATCGTACTGTGGATTTCCGCTATTGCCAGCGCTTTTGTGGATAATATCCCTTTTGCGGCGACGATGGTCCCGGTCATCAAAAGCCTGGCGGCAGCCTCCGGAGTGGATCTTTCGGTACTGGCCTGGACGCTTGCCATGGGAACCGATATCGGCGGCAGCGCCACCCCCATCGGTGCGTCCGCCAATGTCGTGGGTATTTCTGTCGCAGCGAAGGAAGGCCACATGATCGGCTGGGGAAAGTATTGTAAGTATGCGGCGCCGGCGACGATTCTGGTGGTGCTGATATCCATGATCAGTATTTATATCCGGTATTTTTAGGAGAAAGGGGCTTTTATGGACAGACAACTGATTATTTCTGTGGGCCGCGAGTTCGGCAGCGGCGGTCATGTGATCGCGGAGGCTCTGGCGGAGAGGTTCCATCTGGCGCTTTATGACAGCAACCTTTTGGAACATATTGCACAGGAAAAAAACATCGATCACGGAGAACTGAAAAAATTTGATGAGAAGCCGAAGAACAAGCTTCTTTCCCGTACGGTGAGAGGGTATTCCAGTTCGGCCCAGGAGAATCTTGCCAACATGCAGTTTGAGTATTTGAGAAAAAAGGCGGCTGACGGGGAATCCTTTGTTGTTGTGGGCCGCTGTGCGGAAACAAAGCTGAAGGACTTTCCGGGCCTCATTTCCTTTTTTATCCTGGGAGACCGGGAGAAAAAGGCGGAACGAGTGATGCAGGTGTATGGTGTTTCGAAGGAAGAGGCCATACATATGATGGAGAGGGAGGACTGGGAGCGGAAAACCTACCATAATTATTACTGCAAAGGAAAATGGGGGGATTCCAGGAATTATGATTTTTCCATCAACAGCAGCAGGCTTGGAATAGAAGGTACGGCAGATATTCTGGAAGGATATGTCAAAACACTTGCCAATGTGTGTATACATGCTAAAATAAAAGAGAAGGTATGAAAATTTATTAAGCTGGGGGAAGTGTTATGGGAAAACAGTTAATTATTTCTGTAGGACGAGAATTCGGCAGCGGAGGGCATGTGATTGCGGAGGAGCTTGCCAGGAGGTTTGGACTTGTGCTGTATGATAATAACCTGCTGGAGCAGATCGCCGAAGAAAAAGAAATTCCTCACGACGGACTGAAAAAATATGACGAAAAGCCTAAAAGCAGGCTTTTTTCCAGAACGGTCCGGGGATATTCTAATTCCGTGCAGGAGAATCTGGCGAATATGCAGTTTGATTACCTGAAAAAGAAGGCAGCTGACGGGGAATCCTTTGTTGTTGTGGGACGTTGTTCAGAGACGATACTGAAGGGAACGCAAGGGCTGGTGACGGTATTTGTCCTGGGAGATCCGGATGTAAAGGCGGAACGAATCCAGAAGGTATATGGTGTATCGGAGGAAGAAGCCAGACGGATGATGAAACGGGAGGACTGGAACAGGAAATCCTACCACAATTATTACTGTAAGGGTAAATGGGGAGATTCCAGGAATTATGATTTTTCTATCAACAGCAGTAAGCTGGGAATAGAAAAGACAGTGGATATTCTGGAAACCTGTATAAGGGCGCGTATGTAACCGGATGCAAGAGTAAGCAAAGGAAAAGGAGAAGTGACATGGCATTTTATTATGAGGAACCATCCAGAACGTTCAGTGAATATCTTTTGATCCCGGGGTATTCTTCGGCAAAGTGTATCCCGTCGGAAGTGAGTCTGAAAACGCCTCTTGTTAAGTACAGAAGGGGTGAAGAACCTTCTCTGTCCATTAACATTCCCATGGTATCTGCTATTATGCAGTCTGTTTCCGATGACAGGCTTGCGGTCGCCCTGGCACAGGAGGGCGGCCTGTCTTTTATCTATGGCTCCCAGCCCATTGAAAAGCAGGCGGAAATGGTGAAAAAGGTAAAACGCTATCGTGCCGGTTTTGTGGTGAGTGACTCCAATGTATCGCCGGAAATGACGCTGGCGGATGTCCTGCGCCTGACGGAGCGGACAGGCCATTCCACCATTGCGGTTACGGAGGATGGCGGACCGAACGGAAAGCTTCTGGGCATTGTCACCAATAAGGATTACCGCGTGAGCCGTATGAGCCCGGAGTGTAAGGTTAAGGATTTTATGACCAAATTCCAGGATCTGGTCTATGCCCACGAGGAGACAACCTTAAAGGAAGCCAATGATATTATCTGGGAGCATAAAATTAACTGCCTGCCGCTGGTAAATAAGGATCAGGAACTGGTTTACCTTGTTTTCCGGAAAGATTATGATACCCATAAAAATAATGAGCACGAACTGATCGACACATCCAAGCGCTATATGACCGGAGCCGGCATTAACACAAGAGACTACGCGGAAAGGGTTCCCGCTTTGCTGGAAGCGGGTGCGGATGTCCTTTGTATTGACAGTTCGGAAGGCTTTTCGGAGTGGCAGAAAATCACGATCGACTACATAAGGAATAATTATGGTGATAAAGTAAAGGTAGGAGCCGGAAATGTGGTGGACGGAGAGGGCTTCCGTTTTCTGGCAGAGGCCGGGGCTGATTTTGTAAAGGTAGGAATCGGCGGAGGCGCTATCTGTATTACCCGGGAGCAGAAGGGCATCGGAAGAGGACAGGCCACGGCGCTGATCGATGTGGCGAAGGCCAGAGATGCTTATTATGAAGAGACAGGGATTTATGTTCCTATCTGCTCTGACGGAGGAATCGTACACGATTATCATGTGACGCTGGCTCTGGCCATGGGAGCCGACTTTATCATGCTCGGCCGGTATTTTGCCAGATTTGACGAAAGCCCTACCAAAAAGGTGAATATCAATGGAAGTTATATGAAGGAATACTGGGGAGAAGGAAGCGCCAGGGCAAGAAACTGGCAGCGTTATGACATGGGCGGAGAAAGCAAGCTCTCCTTTGAAGAAGGTGTGGATTCCCTTGTCCCTTATGCCGGTACCCTGAAGGATAATGTGAATCTCACGTTAAGCAAGGTGCGCTCCACGATGTGCAACTGCGGCGCGCTCACTATTTCAGAACTGCAGAAAAAAGCAAAGATTACACTGGTTTCCTCCACAAGTATTGTGGAAGGCGGAGCCCATGATGTAATGCTGCGGGATCAAAGATAAGTAAGATAGAGTCTTTTTTACGCGAAACAGGCAGAGAAAAAGCTTCCGGCATCGTTCGGTACCTTTCAGGTACGGACATGCCGGAAGCTTATATTTTGCTGTAAAAATAGGAGTGAGGGCTTAGTCAGTTTTCAGCTTCAGCCAGATTTCCATACTGGCGGTCTGCGCCGCATGGCTCGCATATCGTTCCGCACAGAAGGGTTCTGTCGTCAGCTTATGGTTTGGAAGCCAGGTATTAAAGAGATATTGGTTTGCTTTATAAAGGGCGTCCAGAACAAGGGCATCAAAGTTTTCCGCTTCAAAAGAGCAGACAAGATATTCTCCCTCAGGAAGCGTCCACGATTGGAAGCCCTCCGGTACCGTTTCTGTCAGGACCTTTGCTCCTGCAAAATAGTTGAAATAGCCTTCTTCGGTACAGGGATAGGAAACACCGATTTCTTCTTCCTCCAAACTGCCCATTGCCGATTCTTTTTGCTCATGAAAGCTGTCCCAGAGAGCGCCAAGCGGATCAACGCCGGATTCTGTGCCTAATCCTTCCGTAAACTGGACCGGTGTCTTATTTACAAAACCGGCAAAGAGGATGGGCTCTTCCACCTGTTTTCGGTTGAGCTCCAGAACAATACCATCCGTAATAAGCGGCACCCCTTCATCAATCAGCATATAATGCAGAAGCAGCTCCGGCTTTGTCATATAGTTCATTGTCCGGGGACTGCGGCGGTATTCCTCCGGTGTGATTCCGAAGGTTTCTTTAAAACAGCGGGTAAAATGTTCATGGGAAGAAAAGCCCAGATCAAGGGCTGTGTCTAAAATCCGCTGATCCTTGTTAAGCAGAAGTTCCGTGGCCTTTGCCATGCGGCGCAGCTTGATGTATTCTCCCACAGGCTTTTTTACCAGGCGGCGGAAGAGGCGCTGGTAATAGAAGGGAGACAGCGCGGCGAGCCCTGCAAGGTATTCGGTACTGATGTCCTCGTTCAGATGTTCTTCGATAAAATCCAGTGTTAGTTGTATTTGTTCCCAGGCATGCATAGTTTGTTACCTCCTTTTTTCTTAAGATAACATGGAAGGGCAGAACGACGCTTGACTGGGAATGCCCTTCTTTCAGGCCGCTTTATTCTTCGCCCATCTGTGTACGGTACATCTGTGCGTAGCGTCCGTTCTGCGCCATCAGTTCCTCGTGAGTCCCTCTTTCTGCGATCTGCCCGTTCTCCATAAGCAGAATGAGATCCGAATCCCGGATCGTGGAAAGCCGGTGGGCGATGATGAAGGAGGTCCTGCCCTCGGTGATGGTGAGCATCGCTTTGCGGATCCGCTGTTCCGTTACCGTATCCACGGAGCTGGTGGCCTCATCCAGGATCAGGATAGGCGCATCCTGGAGTACGGCCCGGGCGATGGTCAGAAGCTGCCTTTCTCCCTGGCTCAGGGCAGAACCGCCCTGGGTGAGCAGGGTGTCATATCCCTGGGGAAGCCGCCGTATAAAGGAATCCGCACCTGCCATTTTGGCGGCGGCCCGCACTCTTTCCTCCGGTACGTCTCTTTTTCCGTAGCTGATATTTTCGCGCACGCTCATACAGAATAACGCCGTATCCTGAAGTACAACGCCAAAGGTTTCCCGCAGGTCCTGAAGCCTGTAATTGCGAAGATCCTGTCCGTCCAGCAGAATACTGCCGCCGTCAATATCATAAAAACGGGTCAGCAGATTAATAAGCGTGGTCTTACCGGCTCCGGTAGAGCCTGCCACGGCAACCCTGGTCCCCGCAGGAACGTGAAAGCTCACGTCCTTCAGGACGGGATCCTCCGGTTTGTAGCCAAAGGTCACATGGGAAAATTCCACTTCACCCCGGGGCGACCTGAGGGGCAGGGCTTCTTCTTTGTCGGCCGGTTCCGGTTCCTCTTCCAGAATCTCAAAAATACGTTCCGCACCGGCAACAGCCGTCTGGAAGTTATTGTATATGTTGGCAATATCCACGAAGGGCCTGGAAAACTGCCTGGAATACAGCAGAAAGCTGGAAATCAACCCTACATTGATCCTTCCTGCAGCCGCCAGGATTCCGCTGATTACGGCGACAATGACAAAATTCAGGTTATTGATCACGTTGGTGAGCGGCATGAGAAAGCCTGACCAGATCTGGGCTTTTGTTGCAACCTGGCACAATTGGTCGTTGCTTTCCTCAAACTGCCGGATCATTTCCTTTTCCCTGCCGAAGGCTTTTACCATATTCAGGCCGGAAATGCTTTCTTCCACCTGGCCGTTGAGCTTCCCGAGTATCTGCTGCTGGGAAGCGAACAGCTTTCTGGTGTGCTTCGTAATGGTACGTGTGAGAAGAAAAATAAGCCATACGGACAGAAAGGCGATGCAGGTAAGGCCCGGGCTTAAATATATCATAATGCATAATACACCCAGAATGGTAAAGCCATAGGTCATGAGTTGTGTCAGGGAATCGGAAATCGTAGTGCTGATATTATCCACATCATTCGTGAGGCGGCTCATCAGTTCCCCGTGCTGCCTGCTGTCAAAAAAGGCGAGAGGCAGGGCTTTCATCTTATCAAACAGCGTGCTTCGTATATGCAGAATAATCCGCTGCCCGATGGAAGCCATGAAAAACTGCTGCAGAAACCGTACAAGCCAGTCCGTGAGATAGAGGGCGGCCAGAAACAGCAGAAGCTGTGAGGCAGGATTGCCGGTATCGATGGCAGTTACGGTATTTCCGATAAGCAGAGGGGAGAGTATGGTGGAGACGCTGGCGATGGCTGAAAGCAGAAGCAGCCAGCCCAGTCCGCCGCGCTGTCCGCTGGTGAGATCCCACAGCCTGCGCAGTGTCCCTTTCATATCTTTGGGCTTTACGACCGGTTTGCCGCGCTGGCCCTTTCCGAAGGTGGAAGGGGGCGGTGTTATATCCTTACTCATGCTGCACACCTCCAATCTGCGATGCATAAACAGCCTGATAAACAGGACAGCTTTCCAGAAGCTCCCTGTGGGTTCCGAAGCCCATAACATGGCCGTCTTCCATACATAGGATCCGATCCGTACGCATGACGGTGGAAATCCGCTGGCTGATAAGGAGGACAGTCATCTGTGCACACTGGCTTCGCAGCATATTCAACACAGCCGCTTCCGTGGTGGCATCCAGGGCGCTGGTACAGTCGTCCAGAATGAGAATACGGGGGTTTTTCAGCAGCGCACGAGCAAGGGACAGGCGCTGTTTTTGGCCTCCGGACAAATTTACCCCGCCCTGTCCAAGAGAGGTTTCATAGCCATCCGGGAAGCTTCTGACAAAAGAATCCGCACAGGCCATTTCCGCCGCCCTCTGAAGCTCCTCCAACGAAGCATTTTCTTTTCCCCAGCGAAGGTTTTCCGCAATCGTTCCTGAGAACAGCAGGGCTTTCTGGGGAACAACGGCAATCTGCGCCCGGAGCTTATCCGGGTCAAGCTGAGTCACATCGATACCGTCTATCAGGAGAGTTCCCTCCGATACATCGTAGAAACGGGGGACCAGATTCACCAGAGTGGATTTGCCGGAGCCGGTGGGCCCTATAATGCCGATGGTTTCCCCGGGATTGGCTGTAAAAGTCACATGCTCCAGCGCCGGCTCCGGGGTGCCTGCATAAGAAAAGGATACATCACGGAAGGAGACTGCGCCTTCGCCGGAGAAATCTTTGGGGGAAGCCGTATTCTTCTGGGCCGGTTCCTCCGTAAGAATTTCACCCACACGTCCCGCAGACGCTGTGGCCCTCACCGCCGTATTCAGTATATTGGAGACCATTCCCAGGGAGAAAAGCACCTGGGTCATATAATTGACCGATGCCATAAGACGGCCGATCTGCCCGCTGTCCTGGCTGCCGGAAAGCCACAGGAGCACGACGATCCCGGCATTGACGGTCAGATTGATCAGAGGGGAAAAGACTGCGGAAACACGCATGGCGGAGACTCCTGCCCCGGCAAAGTCCGCTGCCGCCGCCTGGAATTTTTCGCCTTCCTGCTCCTGGGCGCAGAATGCCTTTACCACACGTATGGAAGAAAGAAATTCCCGGCTGACTTCATTGAGCCTGTCAAGCTTGCGCTGCAGTTTCCCGAAACGGGGATAGCCTAATGCCATGTTGGCGGCGATCAGCAAAAAAGAAATGCATAAGATAAATATCATCATGGGTATCTGTTTCGGTGTCTGCAGGATGATGAGAAGTATTGCGCCGAGACAGGTAATGGGGGCCTTCATCATGATACGCATGCTGCCGTTGATGAAGTTCTGGATCTGGGTTACGTCATTGGTAATCCGTGTGATGATGGAAGAGGGCTGCAGCCTGTCGATATTCTCAAAGGAAAGCGTCTGTACTTTCCGGTAGATATCGCTGCGCATCTCCCGGCTTATCTGCTGAGAAGTACGGCTGGCATAGATATTGCGCATGACTGCCCCCAGTGCCCCCAAGGCTGCGATTCCCAGCATAATAGCGCCGTACATCAGGATCCTGCCGATGTCCCGGCCCTTTACGCCGTCGTCCACAATGTAGGACATAAAGGTGGGCTGCATCAAGTCCGCCAGTGTTTCCAAACTTAAAAAGAACAGCGCGGTGGCAAACATGCCGATATGGCGCCGGATGTAAGAGAGGATTAGTTTCATGTGATTGCCTTTCTGATGCGGCATCCTTGATGCCCCGCCGCCTGCGGCGGGGTGGTTGACTCCGGATTGCACATCCTTGTATGTAAGTTCTATTTTAAATACGATTGGCGGAGGATGTCAAGAAACAGGCGGGGAAAAGAAAGGCATATAGTGAATAAAAAAGATGCCACAGGCCGTCAGACGGTGCTATAATGTATGGGAAATGTTAAAAATATGCAAGATATATGTTATGCAAAGGCAAGAAAGCCATTCCGGGGGAGGATAAGGGCTGTTATGAAATCATCAAAGAAAATAGACATGACACAAGGCTCCATAATGAGGCAGGTGCTGATTTTCGCATTGCCTATATGCGCGGGGAATGTGCTGCAGCAGCTATATGGAACCGTCGATACGCTGGTAATCGGCAATTTCTGCGGTTCCGTATCCCTTGCCGCGGTGGGGACGAGCAGTCAGCCTGTTGAAATGCTGCTGTGTATTTTCCTGGGCCTGGGAACAGGTGTATCGATTCTGGTATCCCAGTTTTCCGGAAGCGGCGATGGGAAAAGCCAGAGGGAGATTGTCGCAACGGCTATTTCCTTTTTATACATATGCGCCATTCCGCTGGCGGTGATCGGGCAGTTTGCAGGGCCGCTTGTGCTGAAAATCATGCAGGTGCCGCCCGATACCTGGGACCTTGCCAATTCGTATATCCGCATTATTTTTATCGGAACCCTGGGAAATATGGGTTATAATATGAATGCGGGTATTTTGAGGGGAGTCGGTGACAGCAGGGCATCCCTGCTTTTCCTGCTAGTCTCCTGTGTTGTGAATATTGCGCTGGATCTGCTGTTTGTGGCAGGGCTGGGGATGGATGTGGCGGGAGCGGCGCTGGCAACAATGCTCGCCATGTATTGCTCCTGGCTGTTCAGTGTGGCTTATATACGAAGGCAGTATCCGGAGCTGGGCTTTACCCTGCTTCCCAAACGGCTGAATAAGGCAATGCTGGCAGCTATAGTAAAAATCGGCCTGCCTCTGGGGCTGAACGGTTCTATTTATTCTGTGGGACATATTCTGATGCAGTCCCTGATCAATATGCAGGGCTCCGTGTTTATTGCCGCCTGTGCGGTCAGCGGTAAGGTTACCGGGATTGCCAATGTGGCGATAAACTCCCTGTCCTCAGCCGCCACCACCTTTTCCGGCCAGAATCTGGGGGCAAAGAATTATGTATACCTGAAAAAAGGAGGGCTGCAGATCCCTCTGTTTTCCGGGCTTATCACCTGTATGGCAGGGCTTCTTGTGACATTCTTCAGCAGGCCCCTTTTAAGTCTTTTTACGAAGGACCCGGCAGTGTTGGATTTTGCGGTGCGTTATATCCGTATTGTCCTTCCCTTCACCTGGACTTTTGCCGTCTTTAACGGTATTATTTCCTTTGTAAACGGAATGGGTGAGGTGCGTTTCCCCACGATTGTCAATCTTCTGATGCTTTGGGCCGTTCGGATACCTGTGGGTTATCTGATCACCTATTTTATTGACGGCGGTTATGTTATGGCCTGTCTGCCCATAAGCTTTGCCTTTGGGATGCTGTGTATGCTCAGCTATTTCTTCTCCGGGCAATGGAAAAAAATCAAGGAGCAGGCGGCCTGCCAGCAGGAAGAAACAGTATCCTGAGGCAGAACCGCCGGAGTATTATCTGTGTTCCGGGACGGCGGTGTGATAATCCTTCATGACATTGTCGAACCATCTGTCGAATACCTGGGACAGGGATTCTGTGATTTCGGGATAATCAATGGATACGTCATGTCTTTCCAGAGGATCGTCCTCCAGGTTGTAGAGGCGGGGCGGATGTGGGGCAGGAATGCGGCGGTAAGAGTCGTCGAAGGGGTAGAGCGTATCAGGAACCGTTTCTTCCTGCTTGATCCTTTCGTCGATCTCCACCACGTAGGGCGGCACCTGCATGGCTTCCTCGACAGGCGGCCAGACGAGCTTCCATTTGCCGCAGCGGACGGCGGCATTGCATTTGGATACCGGTGTGAAGCGGTTCCACTGCCAGTAATAAGGTTCGGAGGGCGAAGAGGAGCCCAGGAGAATTTCATCAAGTCTGTTTTTGCCATCCAGCGAAACCCCATCAGGAAGCTCCAGGCGGCAGGCGGAAAGCAGGGTGGGAAACCAGTCAACTCCGTGGAAAAAGGCATGGCAGCGGCTGTCGGGAGCGATATGACCGGGCCACCGAATGACGGCGGGAACGCGGATCCCTCCCTCAAAGGCCTCTCCTTTCTGACCATTCAGGTAACAATTATAGCGGTTTGTGTCACCATAAAGCTGAGGGCCGTTATCGCTGGCGAAGATTACGATGGTGTTATCGGAGAGTCCGGTTTCCTCCAGGACATCCAGAAGCTTACCGATTCCTTCATCCATGCAGGCGATCATTCCGTACAGTGTCGCCAGAGTGGGATTAAAGCGTTTCCGGAAGGGCGCGGCATATTCCTCCGGGCATTGGAAGGGAAAGTGCGGCGCGTTATAGGCGGCATGGAGGAAAAAGGGCTGCTCTCTGTTCTCACGGATAAAACGAATGGATTCTTCCGTTATGACATCGGTCATATAGGTGCCGTCAGAGGCTTCCAAAATTCCGTTGCGATCCAGTTTGTATTGGTAATAATCACTCCAGCCGCCGCGGAACCCGATGAAGGTGTCAAAGCCCCTGCGGCAGGGATGGTATTCTTTTCCAATCAGGCCTAAATGCCATTTCCCGATCAGGCCGGTACGATAGCCGTTTGCACGGTAGACGTCTGCGAGTGTGACTTCGCGCAGTGCCATACGATCGCCGCCGATGGCTTCGTAGGTATCTACGGCGCCGGTGCGGTGCGGATAACGGCCAGTGAGAAGAGCCGCCCTGGCCGGGGCGCAGACAGGGGAAGCGGCATAACAGTGCGACATGGCGCAGCCCTGGCGGACAAGCCTGTCAAGATTGGGAGTACGGGCGCTGCCGTCACTGAAAATACCGAAGTCGCCGTACCCCATATCATCCGCCAGAATATAGATTACATTGGGATGCTGATTTTGTTTCATCATTGAATTCCTCCTGGATAAAAAGCCTGAGATAAAAAAATCTGGTAAAAAACATAATATTATGATATTATAACAAATAGAATACGTCAAGCATTGATTTCAGAAATTCCAGTTACTGGCTGCAGGTACAAAGGAACAGTAAGCACTGCAGGCAGCAACAATATAACATGGATAGGAGAAGGCAGAATGAGAGAAGGACTTTTATATGAAAAGGTTTATATGGACCTTCTGCGCAGAATGGAAGACGGGACATACAGGAAGGGAGACAGACTGCCCACGGAAAAGGAGCTTTCTGATTATTATGGAGTGAGCCGCATCACCATGAGAAAGGCGCTGTCCCTTCTGGTGGAGAATGAGACGGTTGTCAGGAAACCCGGCCTGGGAACCTTTGTCCAGAACCCGCCTGAAGCAGATAAGCCTGCTGTTGATAAACAGAAGAAGGAGTCTGGTGTTTCCTCCGCTGCATGGCCGCAGGCTTCCGCTTCGGCGGTTTTGAGAAATGGAACCGGAAGAAAAAGGATCGCATGCATTGCGGAGGACGCCTCGGATGCGTTTGGTATATCGGCTCTCCGTGCGATTACCGGATATGCGGATCAGGCCGGCTATGATCTGATACTGAATCTTTCCCTGAATTCACAGAGTCTGGAGGCGCGGGAGATTGAATTTGTAAAGAGTGCGGGGGCGGAGGGGCTTATCATTTTCCCTGCGATGGGAAGCTCCTATAATAAAGAGCTGCTGCGGGCTGTGGTTGAGGATTATCCTATTGTTACGATTAACCGTGAACTGAGCGGCATTCCGGCATCCTCCGTGGGAATCGATCATGGCAGGGCGGCATACGATCTGATTAGGCTGTTTTATGAAAAAGGACACCGCAGGATAGGTATTCTCGGCGATGCGCCGGAGGAAGGAACCGGGCTGGCAGAGCGGTACCGGGGATTCAAGGCGGCGGCAAAACACTATGACTGTGAGGAAGAACTGGTATTTTTTCATGAATGGAAACTGAAGAGGGCCGCCGGGAACGGAAAAGACTGGACTCCTCTTATGAAAAGAGAGGAGGATCGTGCCCGTTATGAAGAGGAATATGAGCTCTACAGGGAATTCCTTCGGGAATATCCGTCTCTGACGGGGTGTATCGGCTGTAATTTCGGCAGGGGACAGAAAATGAGACAGCTTGCCCGGGAAAAAGGAATAGCGGTACCAGGCGGTTTGTCTCTGGCCTGTTTCGATGACATTGGCTATGAATGCGGGGATATTTCTCTTACGCATGTATACCAGCCGGAAGATCAGATTGCCGGCAAGGCGCTGGAATTACTGGAAAACAGGATAAGCAGTAAAGCGGCCGGGCCGGAAAACGTAATTCTGGACTATCAGATACGGGACTGCGGGACTGTGGGAGAGGTAAAATAGCAAACGGGAATATATAATGAAAAAGCCGTCTTCGGATGGCTTTTTTATGTCCTTTTTTCTTTGGAAACCCGGAAATGCCGTCATTAAATACATGTACTGTTTAAAAAAGCAATTGACATTATACAAAGTAAATGATATTATTATAAAAACATAATAATAATACAATATAACAATATGGCAGGGAGGGTACATAACATATGAAAAGAAAAGGAACGGCGGAAGGAAGAGGGGGAAGCAGGAAGAGAGGCGGGCCGGTTAAATTCCGGCGTATCATTGCCAACTGGCAGCTTTATGTTTTTCTTCTTCCGGCATTGATCTATTTTATTGTTTTCTGCTACGGCCCCATGTACGGGGTGCAGATAGCCTTTAAGAATTTTTCGCCAAGCAAGGGAATTGCCGGGAGCCCGTGGGCGGGGCTGGAGCATTTTAAACGATTTTTCAATGCGTATTATTTCTGGGATCTGATCCGCAATACATTGACGATCAGTATCTACAGCCTGGCAGTCAATTTTATTCTGCCGGTTCTGCTGGCGCTGCTGCTGAACGAAATGAAAAAAGGAAAGCTGAAGAGTGCGGTTCAGACGGCGACCTATGCTCCATATTTTATTTCCGCAGTTGTTTTCTGCGGTATGATTACCACTTTTTTAAGTCCGGCCAGCGGTATCATCAATAAAATAATAGAAGCGGCAGGCGGTACGGCCGTTAATTTCCTTACCACGCCGAAGCTGTTCCCCTCCGTTTATGTCTGGGCTAATGCATGGCAGGCTACCGGCTGGGGCAGTATCATTTACCTGGCCACGCTCTCCGGAGTGGATGAACAGCTTCATGAAGCGGCCATGATCGACGGCGCAAACCGTCTGCAGCGGATTCTTCATATTAATATTCCCCATCTTCTGCCGACCATGATTACCCTCCTTATTATGAATGCGGGTTCCCTGCTGTCCGTCGGATATGAGAAGCTGCTGCTTTTGCAGAATCCGCTGAATACGGAGACGTCCGAAGTCATTTCCACTTATGTATATCAGGCAGGCCTTGTCAATGCCCAGTACAGCTTCGCTACGGCGGTGGGATTGTTCAACTCGGTGATTAACCTGATTATTCTTATACTGGTGAATACGCTGTCACGCAGAATCAGTGATACATCACTTTGGTGAGAAAGGGATTAAGATGAAAAAGAAAAAAATATCGCGTTTCGATGTCGTTCTTACTGTATTTTCACTGATTGTGCTTCTGATAACGGTATATCCCCTGTATTTTGTAGTGATCGCCTCCATAAGCGAACCTCATTTAGTGAGCACGGGAGCCGTGTTTTTTGTACCGAAGAGCATTACATGGGAAGGCTATCAGAAAGTTTTAAAGGATTCGGAAATCTGGATCGGTTACCGGAACACCATTTTTTATACAGTGGCGGGCACGCTTCTGAATCTGGGGATCACACTGCCCGCGGCATATGCGCTTTCCAGGAAGCAGCTGGCAGGCAGAAAGCTGTTTATCATGCTGATACTGTTTACCATGTTTTTCTCAGGCGGCATGATTCCTACTTACATATTGGTAAAGGGCCTGCACTTGACGGATACCCTGTGGGCGCTGATTCTTCCCTGCGCTGCTTCAGCCTATAATATCGTGGTGGCGCGCACGTATTTTGAAAATTCGATCCCGAAGGAGCTGGAGGAAGCGGCTACGATAGACGGCTGCTCTAATTTCAAGGTATTTTTCCGGATTGTACTGCCGCTGTCGGCGCCGATTGTGGCGGTAATGACTTTATTTTATGGGATATCCCATTGGAACAGCTATTTTGACGGCATGATTTACCTGTCGGACCGTAAGCTTTTCCCGCTGCAGGTTATTCTGAGGGAAATCCTTTCCGTGGCACAGACGGCTTCCTCCCAGACCATGTCGGCAGAAGACGCCGTTACGATGGCGGAACAGGCAAGAATAGCAGATTTGGTGAAATACGTAATTATGATTGTAGCTACCGCGCCGGTAATGCTGATTTATCCCTTTGTGCAGAAGTATTTTGTAAAAGGTGTAATGATAGGCTCCGTCAAGGGATGATTTGGTAAAAACAGCCGGATTCCGGCTTGTAAATTAAAAAGGAGATTAGAGGTATGAGAAAGCAAAAATGGTTCAGGACACTCAGTTTGGCGCTGGCGGCGGGAATGCTGCTTGCCGGCTGTAAAAGTGCGGCGGAGCCTGCACAGGGCGGGGCGGAAACAGAAGCAGCAGAGGTTTCCGAAGATTTTAATGAAACAGGATATCCGATCGTCAATGAAAAGATCAATGTCAGTATGATGGGATCCAAGGCGGCGATTCAGGGAGCATGGGAAGGACTTGTATTTTTTAAGGATATGGAAGAGAAAACAAACATTTCCTTCACCTTTGACACGCCTGCTTCCGAGGTTTTTGAGGAAAAGAAAAATCTGGCTCTGGCGGGGGGAAGCTACCCGGACGTGTTTTTCGGAGCCAATCTGACTACGGCCCAGCAGATCAAATATGGTATGGAAGAAGGAATTTTAATCCCGCTGGACGAGTTGATTGAAAAATACGGCCCCAATATCACCCAAATGTTTGAGGAGCATCCGGAGGTAAAAGCATCCATCACCGCACCTGACGGACATATTTATGCGCTGCCTAATTTCAATCAGGGCTCCCTGGCGAAGACGCCGACCTGGTGGTATAACGCCGAATGGCTGGAGGCGCTGGGCGTTACGGAGCTGCCGACCACAACAGAAGGCTTTTATGAACTTCTGAAGCGCTTTAAAACAGAGGATCCCAACGGAAATGGGGAAGCGGATGAGATACCCTTCACCTTCATTGTCAATGCGGGAAACATGGATTACACGGATCCCAATCTCTATATCCTGCCCGCATTTGGTGTGAACAGTGCCAGGATTTATGTGGATAACGGCGTGGTAAAATATGGGGCTTTGGAAGAAAATTTCAAAGAATATCTGAAGTATATGAACCGGCTTTTCACGGAAGGCCTGATTGACCAGGAATGGGCTACACAGGATGACAGCACCAGAATCGGCAAGGCGAAAGGAAACACGGTAGGTATTGCGGCACAGGCGATCCCCCAGAATCTTTATGACGTGACGGATGCGGAAGAAGCGAAGGCATATCCCCTGGCGCCGGCGCTTAGCAGCGAATTTTCCGGCGGGAAACAGCGTTATCTTCTTTACAGCCAGGGAATCACACAGGGTGCGTTTGCCATTACGAATAAATGCACAGCACCGGAAGCCATGATCCGCTGGGCAGATTATCTGTATGGAGAAGAAGGTTCGTTTTTTATTCATTACGGAAACGAGGGCGAACTCTGGGAAATGGCAGAGGATGGAAGATACGAACATATTACACCCGAAGGCGGCATGTCCGTGGAGGAATACCGCGGCGGTATCGTAACTCCTGACTGCGGGACTACCACTCCCAAGTGGGTACGCCCCTCCACTGTCTCCAACTGGGTGGATCCCTTCCAGAGCGTACGGATTGAGCAGGTGGACGAGCTGGTGCTTCCTTATGCGGATGTGGCGTTCCCATCTACCTATTTCATGCCGGAACAGCAGAACCGTATTGATGTGATTGAAGCGGATCTGAATAAATATATGGAAGAGATGGAAGCGGCATTTTTTGCGGGTACCAAAAATATCGACAGCGAGTATGATAATTTTACCGCTACCTTAAAGAAGATGAATGTGGAAGAGCTGATTCGTATTTACCAGGAATCTTACGATAACTGGAAGGCGGCCCAATAAAGATGCCTTTCGGTCCGGGGCTGCTTTACCATATATAGAAAGAGGATAAGGGAATGTTCTTAACAAAGGAAAAACTATGGCGCCGTGTAAATGAACTGGGAAGCAGGCGGTATGCCGTCATAGAATCCCTGTTTCCCTTTTTCTCCATGGAAGACACAGGCGGGCCGGATGAGGTCCGCCTGTCCTTTCCGGGGAAAATCAGGGGAGAACGGAAACAGAGAATGGATTTTTTCACGGGGCTGGATAAATATCTCTGGCTCCAGAAGGAGATACAGCTGCCGGAGGCACAGCCGGGCAGGACTCTTGTGGGACTGTTTGATTTCGGAAAAACAGGAGGAGGCCACAACAGCGGTTTTGAATCTCTGTTATTTGTGGACGGTGTAAAAAGACAGGGGGTGGACAGCAATCACTGTGAGGTGGTATTCGATGATCTGGCAGGAAACCGTGCAGAGCTCACTTTTCTGTTGTGGAGCGGTCTGGAGGGCAGTGATATTTTTCATGAGAAGCAGTACCATCAGCTGAGACGTGCCGAACTGGCATGGCTTCATAACGATGCAAATGAGCTGTATTATCAGGGAAGGGCCGTGCTGGAAACGCTGGATCAGCTGGAGGAAACATGTGAACTTTTCCAGGATCTGCTGCAGCTGTTAAACCGTGCTTTTCTTCTGCTTGACTGGGATACGGACAGGCTTTACGATACGGTTCCCGGTGCGCTGCGTCTGCTGCAGGATGGACTGGGACGGATGGAAAAACAGACACAGGTAACGGTGCACTGTGTGGGACATACGCATATCGATGTGGCATGGCTGTGGAGGCTGAAGCATACCAGGGAAAAAGCGGTGCGTTCTTTTTCCACAGCGGTGGAACTGATGGAGGAATCCGGGGATTTCCGGTTCCTGCAGTCACAGCCGCAGTTATACGAATGGGTGAAAAAGGATGCCCCGGAGCTATATGAAAAAATCAAAAACAAGGTGCGGGAAGGCCAATGGGAGCCGGACGGCGGCATGTGGCTGGAGGCGGACTGCAATATTCCTTCCGGGGAATCCCTGACCAGACAGTTCCTGTATGGCTGCCGTTTCCTGAAGGAGGAATTCGGAAAAGCCTGCCGCTTTTTGTGGCTTCCGGATGTGTTCGGCTACAGCTGGGCGCTGCCCCAGATATTAAAGCTGTGCAATATCAAAACCTTTGCAACGACTAAAATAAGTTGGAACCAATATAACAGGATGCCTCACGACCTTTTTTTCTGGAGGGGGATCGACGGCAGTGAAATCCTCACCTATTTTCTGACAACGCCGCGGGAGGGGCAGGATCCCAAATCCTTCGGCGCGACCTATAACGGTTACATAAAGGGGGAGACTGTGCTGGGAAGCTGGAAGCAGTTTCAGGATAAAGCGCTCAGCAAGGATGTCCTGATGTCTTATGGGTACGGTGACGGCGGCGGGGGCGTGACGAGAGACATGCTTCAAAGCGGCAGGGCGCTGGAAAAGGTTCCGGGAATGCCTCATGTAAAATATGATACGGCAGGCACATTTTTTGATAAGCTGCATGAGAATGTAAAACAGGCGGAACAGAACGGAGAATATGTCCATACCTGGGACGGGGAGCTGTATCTGGAACTGCACCGCGGCACCTATACAGCGCAGGCGGAAAACAAAAAATGGAACAGGAAGCTGGAACAGGCTCTGATGCGGACCGAGTGGCTCTGCGTGCTGGCCGGATGCGGCGGACAGGCTGCCGATGACCTGAAAAATATATGGAAAACCGTCCTGAGGAACCAGTTTCATGACATCATTCCCGGCTCTTCCATCCATGAGGTGTATGAGGATTCCATACGGGAATATCAGTCCGCCGACAGTTGCTTAAAACTGCTGACGGATAAGCTGGAGAAAAAACTGATGCTGCCGGAAGAGGAGAGCTGGACTCTGTGCAATGCAGGAAGCTTTGCCAGGGATACACTGGTTTGTCTTCCTGCAGACGGGAAATTACGGCCGGCGGATGAAACAGGGAGGCTTCTTCCTGTGCAGAGCTGTCCGGATGGGCTGCTGGTGCAGATATGTGCGGAGCCTCTTTCCATGAAAACACTGTCATTTGCTGAGGGAGAAAGTAGAAACGGCGGGCAGCAGGAGAACGTTTTTCTTTGGGATTCCCAAAAGCGGATTCTTGAAACGCCCATATACACGGCTGTGTGGCAGGCGGACGGTACCCTGGGTTCTTTATTTGATAAAAGATGCTGCCGCCAGGTGCTGGACGGGCCGGGGAACAGCCTTACCGTTTATGAAGATAAGGCCGTGGTGTTTGATGCCTGGGATATTGATATTTTTTACAGAGAGAAAAAGGAGGACTTCCTTTTGGTAGAAGGGCCAGTACTAAAAGAAGAGGGGCCGCTTCGTACAATCCTTTCTTTCCAATATTCCTACCGAAATTCCCGGATTTCCCAGGATGTGATTTTTTACAGCTTTTCCGGTAGGATTGATTTTCAGACATGCGTGGACTGGAGGGAGGATCACCGGCTGCTGAAAACAGCTTTTTCCGTAAATGTGCGCAGTACACAGGCCGCCTATGATATTCAGTATGGATATCTGAACCGTCCCACACATTGGAATACCAGCTGGGATCAGGCGAGGTTCGAGGTGGTCGGGCATAAGTGGGCCGACCTGTCCGAACCGGATTACGGCATTGCCCTCTTGAATGACTGTAAATATGGATACAGCGTCAAAGATAACCGGATAGAATTGTCTTTGCTGAAGAGCTCCAAGAACCCGGATGAGACAGCGGATATGGGGATTCATGAATTTACCTATTCCCTGCTGCCGCATCAGGCGGCGCTTGCGGACAGCGAAGTGTTCGCACAGGCGGAAGACCTGAATCAGCCGTTGTATCCTATGAAAGGCCGGCCCGGAGCCGCCTGCGTCAGGATGTTCTGTTGGGAAGCGGATAATGTGATTGTGGATGCGGTGAAACCCGCGGAGGATGGCAATGGGATCATCCTGCGGGTTCATGAATGCCGCGGGAAAAGGGTATCTTTCCTCTTGCAGTCGGAATGGGGGCTGGCGGATTATCAGGAATGTAATTTGCTGGAAGAGCCTCTGAAGGATGTACAGCCGTACATGGATGGGATACCGGTCGAACTGCGGCCTTTTGAAATTAAGACATGGCGGATACATGCAGTATACTGATTAGGCAGAAACGATGAGAGCCCGAAATGTACAACGCACGAAAATAGTAACAGAAAAAATAAACAATGCGGACAGCCGGTTATCCGGCTGTCTTTTTGATGCATCGCTTTCCGGCTGAGCTATATATATTTACCTTTTTATCGCATATCTACTGCAAACGTGCCTCGAATGAAATGAAATAATCTATTAGTGTAAAACAGGCAAGAGATGTAGTATAATCTATCCAAGGAAAATCACAGGAAACACGAAGAAAATTTATCTATGATGAGGTGACAATATGGAAATAGAAATCAAAAAATTAACCCCGGAACTTGCAGAAGATTATGTTCACTTTTTTGACGTAACACCCCATAACTTTAATGAATGCATATGCTATTGCGTTACCTGGCGCAGTGACAATTCTTATGCAGGTGATGGCGATCATTGGTTTCCTACACAGGAGGAGAGAAGAGAGCGCGCCCTTCAGTTTGTCAAATCCGGCAGCTTACAGGGGTATCTTGCCTATTGCGGGGACGAGATTGTGGGATGGTGCAACACCAACGCAGATTGCCGGTTCTGTTTAAACTATCTGCGTTCATACTGGCCGATAGAAGAATATAGTGCGGATATCAAAGTGAAATCCATATTTTGTTTTGTAGTTGCGCCGAAGGTGCAGAGAATGGGTGTGGCCACGAAGCTGCTGGAGCGTGTTTGTCAGGATGCAGCGGCGGATGGTTTTGATTTTGCAGAGGCTTATGTCAACAAGGAGTTCACTGAAACAGATCGTGAATTCAGAGGTCCGCTGACGATGTATGAAAAATGCGGATTCAGCAGATATGGGGAACGTGAAGGCAGAGTAGTTATGCGAAAGGCACTGAAGTAACGGCCGGAGCCATTACGGAGTATGAGCATAATCAATGGCTCAGTATTCATCACTCAGCAGAAAATCGGCAATATGCATGGTTTTAATCCCTTCATAGTTTCCATCAGCAAAGGCATCTGTGCGAAGAACATATTTGGGGTAATTATCCCGGATATCAAGAAGACGGCCATATTCCCGCTGTTCTGTTTCAGGAGAAGCGATTTCCCGGGTCACCTGGATATACAGCTTGTTTTCCTGTTTAACAGCGATGAAGTCTATCTCCATATTTTCCAGTTTCCCTACATAAACATCATACCCCCTGCGCCGTAATTCAAGATATATGAGATTTTCAAGCATAGCGGCCGTACTGTCGGGAGTATAGCCTAATACACTATACCGGAAAGCCGGATCCGCAAGATAAAATTTCTCCTGTGTTTTTAATATTTCTTTTCCCTGTACATCATATCTGGAACATCGGTGGATGATATAAGCATTTTCCAGCTTTGTCAGATAACTGTAAACCGTCTCGTTATCAATGGTTCGATTTTCACTTTTCAGGTATTTGGATATAGTTGATGCTGAAAATGTTCTGCCTGTATTGTCAAAAACAAAGCGGACAATGCGTTCCAACTGGTCTGCCTTTCGAATAGTATTCCGTCTTACGATATCTGTAAAGATTGTTGAATGATAAATATCTCTCACAATTGTATAAGCATCATCAAAAGAATATTTCTGAAGATGAAGTGCGGGGAAACAACCCAGCCTCAGATAATTGGCAAGCTCCATATGGATATCTGACAGTTCTGTATAGACTTTGCGGAAAGTCAGATATTCGGAAAAGGAAAGCGGGTAAATGCGAAATGATACATATCGCCCAGTGAGGTACGTGGAAATTTCCGAAGACATCATGCGTGAATTAGAACCGGTAACATAAATATCTACATCATAATCGGTCATAAGTGAATTAACCACCATTTCCCATGACTGGACTTCCTGGATTTCATCCAGAAATATATAGGTTTTTTTATCTTCAGAAAGGCGGGGCTTCAATTCGGTATATAATGCTTTGCTTGTTTTAAGATCCTCATGCTCCAAAGAATCAAAATTATAATACAGAATACGTTGTTTTTCTATACCGCGGTTTTGCAATTCATTCATTACCATTTTCATAATTGTAGATTTTCCGCAGCGGCGTACGCCGGTTAAGATTTTTACAAAGGGTGTATCCAGATAAGACAGGATTTTGTTTGTATAAAGCGGCCGTTCTATCATTACATCACCTCCATGTATATAGTATACCGCAATACAAGAGAAAATAAAATAGTTTTTATGGTTATAACCGCAAAAATATGAGACTATTTTGCCTCCGCTTGATTAAAGTACCTGACAATATTATCAATTCCATTCAGTGCATCCGGATCTTTCGCAGCAGGCCTGTTATTTGTATTGTGGCTGTAGACCAGAGGGAATATATCATGACAATTCATATGATGTAAAAGGGTACAGGCAGTTTCATAGGCTTTGCCCATGTGTCCGTCTCCTCCGCCGATTAATATAACAGTCCCCTTTTTTGACTTGGGAACAGGCTCTTCCCTCCTGAAAAATCGGGCACTGTAATAGGTTTGCAGACGGCTGCCCAAATCCAAAAGCTTTCCTGTAAGTTCCGAAAAATAAATGGGAGACGCCAGTAAAATATTATCGCATTCCTGTAATTCTTTGTAACAGCTGCTGTAGGGTAATGGAAGCAGTTAAGTCTGCATCCGGAGCGACGCTGGCATTGGCAGCATATGCGGCGAATCCTTTATTTGATTCTAAATGTTATCGGTTTGAAAGTCAAACTTCCTGTCCGCAGATTCCTATGGCTATTGACGGAAAAAGATGTTATTCTGGCAATATAGAAAGCAAAAAAGGAGGAGGCGTAAACTATGGGGGATAAAATTCACGTTAAGGATCTGCATACCAGAGATGTATGTATTGTTCCCTGGGAAAAGGAACAGAAGTATTTTCTCTATGATTGTTTTGAACGTCCGGGACAGAAGGGGCGGGCCGTAAACGTGAGGGAAAGCAGCGATCTTGTCTGGTGGTCGGAAAGCTATCCTGTGTTTGAACCGGATGAAAACTTTTGGGGGCCGTTGGATTTCTGGGCTCCGGAGTGCCATTACTGGCGGGGAAAGTACTATATGGTAAGTTCCTTCCGGGCGCCCGGAGGCTACAGAGGGTGTCAGTTCCTGGAGGCAGAAACGCCGAGGGGGCCGTTCCTTCCTAAAAAGAATAAGCCGGCAACTCCGGAAAACTGGCATTGTCTGGATGGAACCTTATACGAAGACAGACAGGGTAAGCCCTGGATGGCATTCTGCCATGAATGGCTGCAGGTTCAGGATGGACAGATTTGCGCCATCCGTATGGAAGAGGATCTGTCGGATTCCATCGGGGAGCCTGTCATCCTGTTCCGGGCATCGGAAGCGCCCTGGCGTTTTACGGATGACAGAGATTTATGGAAGCTGACAGAGCCGCAGCCCAAGATGGGCTGGGCAAGGGTGACTGATGGCCCTTATCTTTACCGGGCCAAAAACGGGGAGCTGCTCATGCTCTGGAGCAGTTTTTCCAATACAGCCTATACATGCGGTTATGCCCGTTCTCTGTCGGGAGAGATCACAGGGCCGTGGAAACAGGAGCCGGAACCACTGTTCAGCCAGGACGGCGGACATTCCATGGTGTTTACCAGGTTTGACGGAACGCTGATGATGTGTCTGCATACCCCCAACCGGCCGGGAAAAGAGCGGATGCTCCTGTTTGAAATGGAAGACAGCTTCGGAAAACTGCATATCCGCAATGAAATCACAGGCAACTGGATGTATAACAAATACAGGGAAGACGGCAGTGACATAGGACCTTATGAGGACAAAGAGTAGAAAAGGTATCGCTTAATTCAGGAAACCGGATCGGGATCGTCCTCCCCGCAGGTACGAAGAGCCTGAAAATAGTTAGAGGCAAAAGAAGCGCCTGCAAGGAAAAGGGCGGTCCCCAGACCGGTATAGAATACGGCGATAAATAAATCCGGACAAAGGCCGGAAACACGCAGACCGATACCGAAGGTCATCATAAAAGCCATGATGCAAAATGATTTGATGTCAAAAAATTTAAGGAAGAACTGTTTTTCCTCCTGATAATTAAGAATACGGAAGGTATGTTTTCTGACAAGCTTGTCAAATACCAGGAACCAGAATGCGGCAAATATCACACATGACAGGAACAGATTCAACAGGGTGACATTGCCCCGATAGGAAAGGATTCCTATTCTCAGAATGTTAAATCCGGCAACAGCCCAGATAATGCCTGCCAGCAGCAGTAAATGTTTTTTGTTGATTTTCAACGGAACATCCTCCATAAAAGTTTTAATAATATGAACGATGTTCATTGTACGCCTGTAATTATCTTCTGTCAATCTCTTCCTTTTTCTTTTTCACGGCGGAAAAGGGACAGATTTCATAGCAGGTTCCGCAATGACGGCAGGCATCCGTAATGTGATACCTCCTCTAAAACTGTTTTCAGGCTTGCTGACACCTGCCTGCGTGTTTATAATAGTTCCATAGGTGTCAGAAGTAAAGAAGGTAGATTTTAGTAACATGGTATCTTTTGGATACTGAAAAATAGAAAGTCAGTCCGGATGCTGCATAAGACAGACCCGCGTGGTGAGAGAGGGGATAAAGATAAGATGAAGGATAAGTACAGGAACCTGCCGACAATTCTGTTTTGGTTATATATTGCCGCAGTACTGCGCATCACCGTATTTCGTCCGGGGTTCCTTCCTGTGGAGCTGCTGAAAAACGGAAGCATAAACCTCACTTTATTTCAGGGCTATGTCCCGCTGCTTAAAAAGGGTGACTGGTTCCGTTTCCTTTATTTATTCGTGGGGAATATCATCTGGTTTGTTCCCTTCGGAATGTACCTGGAGCATAAATTTCGGGAGAAAAGGTTATGGAAGACTGTCCTGGCCGGTTTCCTTTTTTCCCTGACTATCGAGAGCCTGCAGTATCTTTTCGGCACAGGCTATTCGGAATTGGATGATTTGATACTGAATACTGCCGGTGTATTTGCAGGAGCGGTCTTTGTAAAGGGGATAAAACGGCATGCTGTTCGCGGAGGAGGGAAACCTTACGTTAATGCGGAAGGTAAAGACTCATAAATTCAGGTATCGGCAGACTTATCTGCGCAGGGCAGCAGAAGGCGTATTGCCAGCATGCCTTCTTCCAGCCGCGCGTCCAGCCGGCCGCCCATCTGTTCGGCCAGCAGCTTTGCTACCGACATGCCCAGTCCGCTGCCCTGGGCATGTCTGGAAGCATCCTTCCGGTAGAAACGATGGAAAATCTGTTCCGCATCTTTTTCCGTAAATCCTTCCGCGGGGTTGCGAAAAGTGAGTACCGCCCGACCTGCAATGCATTCCAGGGAAACGGAGGCTTCCTTTTGTCCGTATTTGAGGCAGTTGGAGGTCAGGTTGTGGAAGATACGCAGCAGTCCGTTTTCATCAGCAGATACCCACAGGGGTTCATCCGTAAGCCGCAGGGTAAGTTTCAGCCCTGCCTTTTCAAATTCCCCGTAGAAGGCCAGGATATGCTCCTTAAACAGATGGGTGATATCCAGCCTTTCCTGCTTCAGGGGAAGCTCCCGGTTTTCCAGGCGGCTGTACTCATATAGCTGGGCAATCAGCTGGTTCAGATATGCGGTGCGTCTTTGTACCACGTCCAGGTTTTCTTTTTGTTCCGGGCTTAATTCTTCTTCTCCAATCAATTCCAGATATCCGGAAATACTCGTGAGAGGAGTCCGCAGATCATGGGAAATATTAGTGATTTCGGCAAGGATTTCCTGTTCCCTCATGCTTTCCATGCGGCTTTTGGCAAAGGAGGCATCGATGTACCGGTTGATTTCTCCGGCAAGCTCCTGCAGGTGTGTGTCGGGAGATTCCGCAGTCAGATGCCGCAGGGAAATTCCTTCGTCATTGATTTCCTTCAGATCCCTGCGGATAAGCAGAAGACCGCGGCGCAGGGAAAAGAGGCGCATGGCCAGCGCCAGAACAATAAGGAACAAAAGAATACATAATATTTTACAGACCATAGCACTGCCTCTTTTCCATGTTTTTTTATTACCGTATCTCCCGTTTCTTCAGCCAGAAAATCCCAGCACAGAGAAAGATCAGGGCTCCGCCCAAGCCGGAGAGATAGCAGCGCAGCATTCTTATGGGAGTATCCCAGTAAAAATGAATGCCTGCATTGTCGAAGGAAAGACCAATCATGCTTGCGGGACACCATTCGGCGGCTTCTGAAAAAATCGGGTATTTCATTCCCAGGAAACGGAAAAGATAGGGAAGGATATACACAATAAATAATATCGGAAGAATGCCTGATATGCTGTTTCCGATGTTGAAAATAAAGCAGAAGCCGATGGAGAGCATGAAAACACACAGGGGGTAGCCTCCGATCAGGGCGTGAGCCAGATAATACCATTCCCCTTCATTGCTGTGTTCCAGAAACAGCCAGGATAAACATACTAAAACAGCCGGCAAAATCAGATAGACGAGAGTGCATATCAGCAGCTGCACCAGGAATTTACCCAGGTAAATACTGCTGCGGGGAATGCCGAAGGCTACGCTGTTTTTAAGGGGAGACTGTCTGTTGCGGGAGTTATTCTCCATAAAGCCGGCAAAAACCAGTGTGAGGGGGAAAATACCGGACATGGAGGTAAAAATGCCGTTGAATGCAAAATAGGTATTGGCATAAGCGAACCCAGGCCGCCTTCCGAAAAAGGCAAGTACTGCGACCATCAGAATAATAAGCCCCAGGCATACCAGTATTGTGTTCTGCAGTCCCCGGTTGTTCCGCTGCCGGTACCATTCACTTTTCATATAATTAAACATCTGCATTCCCTCCCATCAGATTCATATAGTAATCCTCCAGCTCTATATTCAGTGCACTGATGGCATGCAGGCCGATTCCATGAAGAATGGCGGCCCTGCTGATTTCTTCCTTCCGTTCAGGAGGGGCGTAGATATTAAAATGTCCGTCCGGTAATATTTTGTATTCTGTAATCCCCAGCTCCTTCTCCAGGATGACCGCCATCTGTCCCGCATCGTCAACCTCAAGTATGATATAGGTGCCGCACTTGTCCTTCAGTTCCTTTGCGGATATCTGTTCCAGCATTTTCCCGTGGGACAGAAAACCGTATTGTGTAGCCAGATTTTCCAGCTCCGAGAGGATATGGCTTGAGATCAGAAGGGTAATGCCGTTTTCCTGGTTCAGCCGTAGAAGGATATTGCGGATTTCCAGGATCCCTTCCGGATCCAGGCCGTTGATGGGTTCGTCCAGAACCAGAAATTCAGGGGCGGCGAGCATCGCAAGGGCAAGGCCAAGACGCTGCTTCATTCCCATGGAAAAATTCCGGTATTTCTTTTTCCCCGTATTTCCAAGCCCCACCATATCCAGCAGCCGGGATATGGTTTCCTTTTCCGGTATCCCGAACTGGAGACGGTAATATTCCAGATTCTGCCGGGCCGAAAGATCACCGTAAAAGCCGGGTTCTTCTATCAGGGTTCCGATCCGGCGGCGGACGCGCTGTTCTTTTTTCTCGGGGATTTTCCCGAAGAGCCGCATTTCTCCCCGATCGATCCGAGTCTGCCCGGATATCAGCCGCATCAGCGTCGATTTGCCGGCACCGTTGCTGCCCACCAGCCCGTAGATGGAGCCTCTGGGGATTTCCATCGTTATATCCTGCAGTACAGGGACATTCCTGTATCTTTTTTCCACCTGATTCATTGTCAGTACTGATTCACTCATGGAAAATTCTCCTTTCTTGTTGTTTCCTTCAGGATAGCCTTAATTGTTTTAGCAGTCCTATGGAAAGTATAAAGAAAGTTTAAAGATTTATTTTGTAGCCGATGCCCCACACGGTCTGTATATATTCTTCGTCGGTAAGGGCCGCCAGCTTTTTGCGGATATTGCTGATGTGGACGCTGACGGCGTTGTCTTCCCCGTAAAAATCGCTGTTCCATACGGACTGGTACAGGTTCTCCCTGGAAAATACCTTTTGGGGATTGGCCATTAACAGCTGAAGGAGAAGGAATTCATGGGTGGTGAGGGGGATTTCTTCCCCTCTGAGCAGTACCCTGTGGTTCTCCGGATATAATTCCAGCTCCCGGCAGGTCAGCTTCTGAGGGGAGGAAGCATCCGCCTGTACGGCGGAATAGTCGCCGGCCCTGCGAAGCTGTGCCTGGATTCTTGCCAGAAGCTCCTGTTTTTCAAAGGGTTTGGTGATGTAATCGTCAGCACCTGATCCCAGAACATTGACCTTATCGGAAAGCCCGGCTTTGGCAGTCAGGGCTATGACAGGCATCCGCAGTGTCTTACGGATTTCCGTAAGAAGTTCTTCGCCGGACAGCCCCGGGAGCATTAAGTCCAGCAGAACAAGATCATAGGTGTTCAGCTTAAGCAGCAGCCGGCCTTCTGTGCCGGAAAAAGCGGTTTCCGCTTCGTAGCCTGCCCGTTCCAGTATTTTCTTTAAGAGAGTATTGATATCAGCGTCATCTTCTATGACTAATATTTTATTTTTCATAAATGGCTCCTTACAGGGAAAACGGCATTTTGTTTTTCGGGTTATCAGGTACAGCCTGCATTGGAAATCTTGTCTGGTATACCTGCCTGTAGCTTAACAGATAGAGTGGGAAAAGGTCAATGCCGCTTTTTGAACAGATGCAATACAACAAATTAGAGTATGTATTGCGACCTGTTCGGGAAAACTATGCATTGCTATGATTGTCATAGAAAATGCGAGGTGATACCTATGGAGAAAGAGGATAATCAGCCGGATGAGAAGCAGAGAAAGAAAAAAGAAGAGAAGATGCTTAATCTGGAAATAGGCGGAAGGCTTAAGGAATTCCGGAAAAATGGAAAATATACCCAGGAGCAGTTTGCGGAGGTTTTGGAAGTGAATGTGGAGCATTACCGTAAATTGGAAAATGGGAAATATGCCTTAAGTCTTAAGAAACTGGAGACTTTATCCAAAAAATATAATCTCAATCTGGACTATCTGATAACCGGTACGAAGGACAGCCGTGAGTTTAATGTGGAGGCTTATCTTGCCAACTGTGACCGTGATCAGAGAAATGATTTTATTGAGCGAGTCCTTATATATATGAAGAATCTGATGCTGAATTCCTGAAGAGGTTCCGGGTGCGGATAGAATAAAGGGCAGCAGAAAGGCCAGGCTTATTCTTATGGGATATCCGGACTTTTCTGCTGCTGTTTTTTATGATTTTATAGGGGCGGAAATATCCCTGCGTAAGCCAGGGACACTTGACAAGTATCCGAACTCGGACTAGAATGAATATATTCTTATAAATCCAAGGAGGGTTTTCCGATGAAGCAGGAGAGTAAAAAAGTATTTGGATTGATGAATCAGCAATTTAAGGAGCTGACCGCAATCTATCACCGGGCTGCCTGTCAGTACGGCATTTCCGATAATGAGTTTTGGGTGTTATATGCGCTTTTCGTTTTTGAAGAGGAACAATCACAACAGAGTATCAGTGAAATGTGGTCGCTTCCCAAACAGACCGTTAATTCTGTTGTATCGGGCATGATCAAAAAAGGGCATGTTTATCTGGAAACAATACCGGGGACACGGAATAAGAAGGTGATCCGTCTGACAGAAGAGGGGAAGAGATTTGGGGAAAGTGTTATTTTTCCTATATACGATGCGGAGCAGCGTGCAGTCGATAATATGACTTCGCAGGAACAGCAGCTTTGTACGGAGCTGTTGGCAAAATACATTTCATTTTTAGATAAGGAAATCTGATAAACAGCCTGTCCTTTTTGGGGCCTGTATACTGCTGTACATGTAATATCTGTACAGCAGCATACAGGTCTTTTTTCGTCCTGACTGTCCGATGCTTGACAAGTATCCGAAATCGGACTATAATATAAACATCCGAAATCGGACTCTTTTGCAGAACAGAAAAGACTGATAAAAAAGGAAGGGACTTCGCATTGATGAATGAAAAAAACAGGCAGACTTTATTTTTAATCGTATTCGGCATTCTCTTGTTTGCCGTCGTTATGAATTTTTCCGTTGTACTGACATTTCTCAGGAGAATTGCAGACTTGCTTTTCCCTATATTGTTAGGGCTGCTGTTTGCTTTTGTCCTGAATGTACCCATGACTGGCTTTGAAAAGCTTTTGACCCGTCTGTCGGACAGGGCAAAGCATGAACCTTCAATCAGGCTTTTACATGGAATGAGCCTTATGCTGACATTACTGTGCATTGCGTTTGTGATCTTCCTTGCCTTTGCCCTGGTGCTGCCGGAGCTGGCTGAATCTGCAAAAAGCGTATGGCCGCTTCTGAAAGAGCAATGGCCGGTATGGATGGAACATCTGAAAGCCTGCCGGATTGATCTTTCCGCAATTTCAGGCTGGGTGGCGAAGCTGAATATGAAAACACTGGCAGGAGGCGCTGACAATGTCATGGACTCCGCGATGCAGGCAGCGGCTTCAACCGTATCCGGCGTTGCCAATACCGTATTTGGATTGGTGATATCCATTTATATCCTTATTAGTAAGAGTACGCTGGGACCGCAGGTCAGGAAGCTGATCGGCGCGAACCTGAAAAAAAGCACCGCAGAACGTATCTGTTCCATCGCTTCCCTTATCCGGGAAACCTATAGCAAATTTCTGTCGGGACAGTGTGTGGAGGCAATTTTGCTGGGCTGTCTGATCTTTCTTGCGTTCAGTCTGTTCCGGCTTCCTTATGCCGGACTGACCGGATTCCTGACCAGTCTGTTTGCCTTCGTACCCTATGTCGGGGCTTTTGCCTCCTGCTTTATAGGGGCTTTGCTGACATTGCTTGCAGCGCCGTCTAAGGTTCTTCTTTGTGTACTTGTTTATTTGGCGGTTCAGTTTATTGAGAATCAATTTATTTATCCTCATGTGGTGGGAAACTCGGTCGGTCTGTCCCCGCTGTGGACACTGATTGCCGCTCTGCTGGGAGGCAAAATGTTCGGCCTTCCCGGCATTATCTTTTTTATCCCGCTGGTGGCTGTCATTTATTCGCTGGTTCGTGAGAATACCAATCGGAAGCTGAAAAGACAGGCCGCCGCAGGCGGGGCTGCCGGAATAAAAGGGGTATCGGATCAGAAAGGGTGATTTTATGAAAATAGCATTATTCAGCGAAACGTATCTACCCCAAATCAACGGGGTTGCAACACATATAAAAACTTTGAAGGAAGGTCTGGAAACGCTTGGACACAGGGTTCTGGTAGTTACGGCAGACCCAAAGGCAGCCGGACATTACGTGGAACATGGTATACTCCATTGTCCTGCGACAGAACTGAAAGATTTGTACGGTTATGGTATGGCGGCTTCCTATAGCCCGGAGCGTATGCGCTTTATTAAGGAGTTTTCCCCCGATATTGCCCATGTCCATACGGAATTCGGCATCGGGTCCACCGGTCTGGAGACCGCAAGGGAACTGAGAATCCCCTTGATTTATACACTGCATACCATGTGGGATGAGTATCTGCATTACATTGCTTCACCGACTCTTTTTCCTGCGGTCCGCAGGCTTGTTTATGCCTATATACGGTATTTCGCAAAACAGGCAGACGCTATTATCGGGCCATCGGAAAAAGTACAGAAGTTCCTGGACACTTGCGGTGCAGGCAGAAAAGTCAATATGATAGCCAATGCGGTGGAATTCGACAGGTTTTCCCCGGAACAGGCAGACCGTACGGTTACGGCAAGACTCCGATGTGTCTATGGGCTTAGTCCTGATAATCTGGTTATCTGTTTCTGCGGACGGCTGGCACGGGAGAAAAGCGTGGATGTATTGATTGATTATTTTGCTGTCTGCCAAAGGGCGGATGAACGGATTCGATTGATGATTATCGGGGACGGCCCTGAACTGGCGGAGCTTAAAAGCCGGGTCAGGCTGCTGGGGCTTACAGATGCCGTGATATTCACAGGAGCAGTCCCTCATGATTCTGTCAGGGAGGTATATGCCTGCTGCGACCTGTATGCCACGGCCTCCCGTTCGGAGGTCAATTCCATATCCATGCTGGAAGCTATGGCTATGGGGCTGCCTGTCCTGTATATAAAGGATGAGGCTAATGCAGGACAGGTGACGGACGGGGTAAACGGGTATATTTTCCGTAATGCGGAGGAGCTGTGTGCTGCCGTTTTTCATTATCGGGATCGCAGTGAGGCGGAAAAACAACAGCTGCGTTCCTCCACAAGGCTATCCGTATGCTGCGCCAATCAGATCAATATGGCGGGACATGTGGAGGCTGTCTATATAAGCCAGATAAAGAGGAAAGCGGCAATAAGGAAAGAGATTGGAAAAGGAGGCGGTTCGGATGGCAATGCTTGATATTTTGCTCCTGTTTCTCGTGGGAAATGTACTTGGTTTTGTACTGGAAACATTATACTGTTATCTGCTTACGGGAAAATACGTGAGCCGCCGCGGGGTAGTTTACGGCCCCTTTAACCAGATATATGGATTTGGAGCCGTTTTGATGACTTTGCTTCTGAAGTCCCTTGCAGAGAAAAGCCTGCCGGCGCTATTTATCGGAAGTGCGGTTCTGGGTGGGATTTTTGAAATCGGATGCAGTCTTTTTCAGGAAAAAGCCTATGGAACGATGTCCTGGGAATATTCCGGACAGCGCTTCGCCTTTTTCGGCGGGCGGACAAGCCTGAAATTTATGTTTTTCTGGGGAATCCTGGGTACTGCTTATATCGGCGTGCTCCACCCGATCCTGTTTGCATTCTTCGGCAGGATACCGTTATCCGTCAAGGCACCGGTGGTACTCGCATTAACTCTTTTTCTTATTTATGATCTCTGGCTTTCCTATGTGGCAGTCGGAAGATGGAGAAAGCGGCTGTGCGGTACGCCCGGATCCGGACGGCTGGATGCATGGCTGGATAAGAAATTTACAGATGAACGGATGAAAAAGCTCTATCCGGCCATGCGTGCCGCTGACCGCGGAAACAGTGCTTCCGGCAGCAGAAAAAAGACGATGAGGAAAATGTGGGGCGGATAAAAACAGCGCGGATACGTCAGCTCCCTGCTATTTATCCAGAGTCACACAGGCGATCCCCAGAATTTCCGACACTTTTTCCATTATAGATGCGTTATGCCCCACACTCATGGCGAAGTGGTGGGTGGGCGCTTCGGCGAACCATTCATCCATATAGGAATCCGGATCCTTTTTAAATTTCACCGGGGTCTGGGTATTGCCGATAGTCATAATGGGACCGTCTGTGGACTGGGCCTCAGTTATAATGAACTTAAGCCTGCCGTCAATGGTCTGGGTGCAGGCCAGATTGGTGATGGGGCCTGTGCGCACCTTTGCCTCGACGGAAACGCCGGTGCCCTGTTTGCCGTGGTAAAGCCCCATTCCGCGCAGGATGGGTTTCCCTTTGGCGATCGCCAGATGGAAAGGGCCGTCGTGTCCGAGCAGGATGGTGCCGTCTTCATAATCCACCGTCACGATTTCACAGAAGCTGCCGCCCGTGCCTAAAATATCACATATTTTCATGGCGAGGCAGGTTTTCAGATCCCCCTCACCGGCGCAGGGTATTCCCCGGGCGGTCAGCAGGGAATGGCCGACGATGAAGCCGCTCTGCAGTTTTTCATATTCTCCGCCGGGAGAGCCGTGGTAGTAATAGGTCAGAGCATCCAGGCCGTATTCCCGTACAAGCCTTTCCTGGGCAGCAGCCACCCGGGCGGACCAGTCAAGCTGCTCATCCGTTGGCTTTTGAGCCAGCGGGTCAGCGGCCTTTTCTTCACTGATTAAGAAAAATTCCAGGATTTCCTGTTTCTTTGCCAGGACTTCTTCCTCTGTTACCTGTGAAAGCTCTCTGTTTAAATCACACATTTCCAGTATTTCTATATGGGCTCCGGTCTGTGCCTGTATCATGGTAAAATCGCTGTACATATCCAACATTCCGTTATACGTATTTCCCAGGAATCCGAACCGGCAGCCGGATAATTCCCTTTTTACTGCGGCGGCCTTCACCCATTCACCGATTTCCTTCCATGCCTTTATGGCTTCCGGACGTGAAGCCGTATTTTCCTCTGTGAGGGAAATGCCGGGCGTGTGATCCAGGCCGAGAAGTCCGTTGATGATCCGGCAGGCAATGCCGCTGCGGTGGAATGCATTGGACAGCTCCGGGACAGGACAGGCGCCGCAGTGAGCCAGCCATTCTCCGGTAGTCGTCCTGTCATAGGCAATCCGCGCGGCGGGCTGCAGGTTCAGTATCACGACAGGCGCCCTGCAGATCTGATGGATGGGAAGGACGGAGGAGCTGTTCACATAGGTGCCTGAATGGGCGAATATCAGATCCACGTTATGGGAATTAAAATATTCCCCGCATTCCCTGCCTGCCTCTTCGCAGTCGGCCAGTCCATAGAAAAAGACCTCTCCGCCCAGAGCCGTTATTTTATCCGAGATAAACTGTCCGTAATGAAGCAGTCGTTCCCGAAGTCCGGGAAACTGATTCCAGTAAGCTTTCAGCCCCATGGTGTAGATTCCGATACGGGGTTTTTTGGGAGCTTTCCATTTTTCCATAAGTAATCCTTTCCTGAAAATAATATTATTTTGTAAAAAGAAAATGAACTTTATATTCTGATTATAAGCTGATAAAATAGAAGTTACATCCAAGAAAGTTGGCTGAAAATAATAGAAAATTGGTATATGGGTTATCGTACACACCCGCCCTGTGCTCCGCAGCTTCTGCCGGCCTGATTTCCTCCCCTGTGGGGCTGTGTACCCTGCGCAGGCACGCCAGTGAGTGCTTGCACTCGCTTTCGCTCTGCTAAAAACGCAGCGGTACTAAGATTGCAGAGGACGCAATCTAAGGACCGGCGTTTTT
>OGYI01000647.1_pt1 | contig 42099 bp, 38 predicted proteins | sample 1576521 | NCBI WGS metagenome assembly OGYI01 (sample SAMEA3541484, study PRJEB24748) | human gut metagenome | biome: human gut; feature: human-associated habitat; material: faeces | place: China | collected 2012
GCCATCCTCTGTTGTCCTTTCTGCAGGCTGCTCCGGTATTTCTACAGGAGTCTCCCTTCCGATTTTTTCTATAATTTCCAGAAAACCCTTGCTTATACAGGTCTTGTGGTCAACCTCTATTTTAACATTATTTGCAGATATTTGAACCCCTTTTTCAATTAATTTTTCCTCGTAAAGCTGCAAAGTGCTCCATGCAAGCGCGCGGACCTCTTTTTCGGTGTATTCTCTGCTCACTGTTTCGTAGTGTTTCCGGGTAATTTTGCCCACTGTAAACGGCAGCCGGAAACTGTCTGTCAGCCGGAGAATCTCCTCCTCCATGGTATTCTGCCAGTTGTTTTCGGCACTTCCTCCCAGTTCCAGATAAATATTTCCTGTTTTAAAAAAATAGTTTTTTCGTTCTTTTCCATCATATTCTTCTGCCTGATATTCCAGCGGAATTTCCCGGTAATAGGCCTTTTTTCTCTTTATATAAATATCCGCATCGGCATGAACGCCCTCGTACCTTACCACCTCCTGACTGTCGTTTTTCAGCTCCAGGCAGCCGGAAACCAGCACATCTCCGATGTGACACTCTTCACCGACATGAAGTTTCGGATATCCCGCCCGCGTGATCATCCGGACGATCACGCCATTCTGATCTGCGGTCAGATTACAGGGATTTTTTTCATCCGTCTTCACTGCCTCCGTAAAAATCCCCTCCTTGACTGTAAGCACCAGACGTGTCCCTTCTATTCTGGCCGACACCCAGGTAATGTCATTATAATTTTCTCTGATCGCCGCAGCAATGGCACTGCAGCTGATCTTACTCCGCTGCATCCCATGCACAATGCCTTCCTCTTTAAGAAAATCCAATATCTCCTGTGTACTGTTCCGCACATTTCCCGATACGTCGATTTCCCAGACGCGCCCTGATAAAACAGCTAAAAGCAGTGCACAGGCAAAGATTCCGATAAAAAAAGCCTTTCTCTTTTTACTTCGGTAAAAAAAGAAGGGCAGTCCATGTTTTTCAAGAATATGTATTTTTACACCTGTTTTTCTGCGAATCGGTGAAAGCCGGAAAAAATCTGCTATCAGCATATTTCCCTCCAGACTTTGTTCACCCGTTCGAATCAGCTTTGAAATTTTTATTTCACGGGCTTTACAGAGATTGAGAAAACGCTCCGTCTGTTCTCCCTGAACCCGAATTCTGACAGCGCCTTTTCGAAATCCGGTCAGATCTCTCATAGCAGCCTCCTGACATTCTATTACAATTATTCCATTACAATTTCTGAAATTATTCCATGTATCTGCATTTCCTCCGGTGTATATTTCGGAATCATAAGTCTTTTTCCCCGGATGGCTACCTTTCCACGAAATCCCAGCACAATGATTTCCTCCTGCTGATACCGGAGAATGCTTTTGTAATTGCAGATCACTGCATGACTTCGGCCGGTAAGTGTCACGATTGTTTCTTTCATGGCAAGATCACCCGGAACCTCCAGTGAAGTGACCAGATTCTCCCGCCAGTTCTTTCGCTCTTTTTCTTTTTTCATAAAAAGAACCTCTCCGGTCTTTATCACTACTTTATGCCGGAGAGGTCTTTGTTATGTAATGTTTTATGCTGTTCGGTACAGAACCATGGAAAACCAGAGGATGGTATTTCCGCCCAGATTATATTCCATGTGTTCTTTCTCAACAATCTCGCTTACCACGACACCATGGCTTTCCAGACAGGGATGCATCCTTTCCGGAAATCTGCACGGCTCGCCCTGTGTGTAAGCACAGGTTTCACAGATATCGCAGGATTCTGTCGACAGAGTAAATGTATCAAATCCCTGTTCTTTCAGAAATCCGGCAACTTCAGTAGTCAGCTCTTCGTGCGCATCCCTTGTAGAAAGCATTTCCTGCATATTCATAAGATCTGAAACCTCTGCAACACTGGAAAAAAACACAGCTTTCCCATAGCTGCGGATCCTTTTTTCGCACGCCTCAAGTGTACCAACCGCCGGAGGACAGGCCCATGTACTTCCATATCGTTCACATTCCTGTCTGCAGATCTGACGTACTCTTGTTTCTACAGAAAGATCAGACGTGTCCAGAATGCGATATTCATATATCGGATACGCGGAAATAAATTCTTCGAATTTTGCAGTATCCAGTTCAGTCATGTGTACTTCCTCCGTTTCGCTTATTAATCCAGAATGATCAGCGCCATGAAAACAAGGTCTTCATCGCCGGTATTTGTCATTCCATGTCCTTGACCGTCCGGTGTAAAGGTCACATCACCGGCTTTCACCATACGCAGTGTGCCGTTGTCACTGTAGATGCCTTTTCCTGAAAGGATATAATAAGTTTCACTTTCGTTGTGATGTTCGTGGTATCCCAGAGAACATCCCGGCTCCAGTGTTACTTCTGAATACAGGCCGCATTTACCGTTTAACTGTTTTTCGTTAAGAAGTCTTTTGATCAGTACGTGTCCCTGACCGCCTGCCATGTTCTCTATTCTTTCTGTTGTCATATCACTTATCCTCCTTTATGGAATCCTTTATTACAAACCGGACTGTCCGGAATGTTTCTACAATACTTCCGTCATTTGTGGTACGGTTCGTTGTTCATGATCCGATAACTCCGATATATCTGCTCGAGAAGAATCATCTGCATGAGCTGATGCGGAAAAGTCATTTTGGAAAAACTGAGCTTATAATCTGCCCTGCGTAAAACTTCTTCTCCAAGTCCAAGTGAACCACCTATTACAAAGGCAATCGAACTTTTGCCCTCCACACCCAGATGGCTGATTTTTTCCGAAAGTTCTACGGAATCCAGCATCTTACCGTCAAGTGCAAGCGCGATCACATAATCCTGCTCACGGATCTGTTTCATCAGACGCTGCGCCTCCGTATTCTTGATCTGTTCGTTCAGAGCATCCGAAGCTTTGTCCGGTGTTTTTTCATCCGGCACCTGACAGAATGTGAGCTTACAGTAACGGCTGAGACGTTTCGCATATTCTGCAATTCCGTCATTCAGATATTTTTCTTTGATTTTTCCTACTGTTACGATTCGTATCTCCATCAGCCGTTTTCCTCTAAGTAATTTTCAAACTGTTCCTGCGACATCAGTACTTTACGCGGTTTTGTCCCCTCTTCCGGACCTACAACCCCAGCATCACACAACTGGTCCATAATCCTGGCAGCTCTGTTGAATCCGATCTTAAACATTCTCTGGAGCATACCGATCGATGCCTTTTCTTTTTCAATAATGAATTTACCGGCCTCCACAAAATAAGCATCCCTGTCGTCAGCCGAAGAACCACCGGTGCCACCGGACATGCCTGCCGTATTTACCTGCTGTTCAATCTGGGAATTGTACTGCATTCCCGGATTCTTTTCTGCCAGGAAGTCAACAATACTGCTGACTTCTTCATCGGATACAAAAGCCCCCTGCAGTCTGGCCGGTTTCTGATATCCCTGCGGATAAAACAGCATATCGCCCTTTCCAAGAAGCTTCTCTGCTCCATTCATGTCAAGGATCGTCCTTGAATCAACACCAGAAGATACAGAGAATGCAATTCGTGACGGCATATTTGCCTTGATCAGACCGGTGATAACATTTACAGACGGTCGCTGTGTTGCAATGATCAGATGAATACCTGCAGCACGTGCAAGCTGTGCCAGACGACAGATTGCATCTTCCACTTCTCCAGGAGCAACCATCATAAGGTCTGCAAGCTCATCTACAATAATTACGATCTGTGGCATCTTCTCAGGGCGCTCTTCACCTTCCGGAATACGCATTCCCTCAACTTTGCGGTTATATTCCTGAAGATTTCGAACACTGTATTCTGCAAACGTATTGTAACGATTCATCATCTCTGTTACCGCCCAGTTCAATGCACCGGCAGCTTTTTTCGGATCCGTGACAACCGGAATGAACAGATGTGGAATACCGTTATAAACACTGAGTTCCACTACCTTCGGGTCAATCATGATCAATTTGACATCTTCCGGAGATGCTTTGTACAGGATACTTACGATCAGGGTATTGATACAGACAGATTTACCGGAACCTGTAGCACCCGCGATCAGAAGATGTGGCATCTTGGCAATATCCGTAACAACCGGTTTTCCTGCAATATCTTTACCAACTGCAAAAGACAGCCTGGACTTTGCACTCTGAAATTCCTGTGACTGAAGGATCTCTCTCAGCATAACAGCATGATTTTCTTTGTTCGGTACTTCAATACCAACAGCCGCTTTGCCCGGAATCGGTGCCTCAATACGAATGTCCGGCGTTGCAAGGTTTAATTTGATATCATCTGCCAGATTGACGATCTTACTTACTTTAACGCCCATTTCCGGCTGCAATTCATATCTGGTGACAGTTGGTCCGCAGCTTACATTCGTCACAGTTACATTCACACCAAAATTATGCAATGTATCCTGCAGCTTCTTCGCAGTCTTGCGAAGATGTTCATCGGAGTCTCCCTGTGATTTGCCATCTCCACGCTTCAGAAGTTTCAGCGGCGGATAATGATACTCACGCTTAACCACTTCATTCTGCTGTGTAATCTCTTTCTGGATATTTTGAATTCCACTTTCAATCTCCTGTTTGGAAGACTTCGGATTTTTGACTAACTGTGAAACAGGTCTTGTCTCCGGCTGCGGCACAGATTCCGGAACATTCTCAGACACCGGCTCCTGCACCTGCTGTACTTCCGCATATGTTTCTACCGGCTCCGGTTCAGAATAGCATTCTGATAATTCCGGTACATCCTGCTCTGCCGTTGGCTGCACATAGCTGTCTGATGGTTCCTGATAAAATTCTTCCGGCTCTGCACGGTGAATCTCAAACATCGGAGTCTGTGGTGAAGCCATCGCCATCGTGTTCTCCACAGGCATATTCTCAGGCATCTCATCCTTCTGGTCCTGCCTCACAGTTTCCCCGTGTTCTGCATTTCCTGCAAAATCTGAAGTCATATCTGAAACTACAGCTACGGAATCTGTATCTGTGGCAGTATCATTTTTTATGCCTTCTGCGGTCTTCTTATGATCTCTGAGCACTGTCTTACGATTCTTTTTCTTCTTTGCTTCCGGTGGAACAAGCAGCGTCCCTTCAAGAAATCCTGTAGATTTCTTCTCTTTAGCCGCAGCCTCTTCTCCATCATTGTTTTCCTGTGCCAGAGCCTCTTCCAGTTCGCGCACACGCTGCGCCTGCCGTTCTTCTCTCCTCTGTCTGCGTTCCTGCACACGAAGCTCTTTGCGAAGATCCCGCTCCGGCTGTCCCTCCATATACATGTCATGTCCATCTCTGGCAAGTGCACAGACTGCATCCCAGATACGGAATACAAAACCAAAAAATGATTTCTGCGTGATCAATATCAGAGAGATCAGAAGTACAAGAATAATAATCACATATCCCCCCGCAACACCAAATGCGGAAGTCGTAGAAATGCAGATAGCTCCACCAAGCACACCACCACCCGTTCTATATGTAGAACAGGTCGAATAATATTCCGACATTGTAGTACTGGACATATATCCCTCTGTCAACAGCTGAACCAGGCCGCACAGAAAAACAAAAAACACAAGCGCAGCAAGTGCTTTTTTGTATGCAAGAGGATTCTTACTGTTCGATACAAGAAATGCAGCACCAACAAAGATCAATACCGGAAAAACATACGCAAGCAATCCCATAATCCCGAAAGATGCCTTACTGATCGCAGCACCGACCACTCCACCCATGCCAAGATTACTGATGATCAATATGATCGAAGCCGCCAGAATTGTCAGCAAAATGATCTCTGTCTGGAATCCGCTGGTAACTCCCTGCTTTTTCACCTGTTTTCTGGTCTGTTTTTTTCTCGTATTTTTACGTCCGGAAGCGGTTTTTGCGGTTCCTCTTCGGTTACTCTGTTTCTTTGCTGCTGCCATTCAGGCACCCCTCCTAATGATTCTTCATAAAAATCCGCCGGAAAATCAGAAAATCCTCCGGCAGAAAAAATATTCCCAACTATGCAAAATTTGCTACAAGCGCAATAATTCCCACAATAAAACAATAGTATGCAAAAAAGCGGAATTTTCCGTTGTGTACAAGTCTCAGGCATGCCCGGATTGCCAGACTTCCAACAACTGCTGCAATGATCATTCCAAATACATAAGAAAAGCCAAGCCCTACTGTCATATCTGCAGAACCAAACTGCCCAAGTTCCATGATCAGTGCACCGATAATTGCCGGAATCGACAAAATATAAGAATACTTCACTGCAAATGTACGGCTGAATCCGCTCATCAACCCGGCACTGATCGTCATTCCACTTCTGGAAAATCCCGGAAATACCGAAAGGCCCTGACAGATTCCGATCCACATGGCATTGGAAAAGCTTGCATCCTTAGCTGCTTTTGTGCCGCCTACCTGACTCAGATCAATTACCAGAAGAATAATCCCCGTGATCAGAATCCCAACACCCGGAAGAAGTTTTGAAGCTGCAGACATTGCAACAAGTCTGCGTGCTGTATATCCCAGAAACATCGTCGGAATCATGGAAACCATCAGTAGAACTGCAAATTTACGGTAGATATTGCTTATAATCTTTGCATAATGAAGCTCATCCCCGGTACGTCTGTTATGTATATAGAGATTTGCATTTCCAATCACATCCATAAACATTTCAATGGATTCCACTGCCAGTCTGCGAATATCTTTCTGAAAGGTCATAAAAACTGCTGCAAGCGTTCCCAGATGAAGCATAACTTCCATAAGTACACCCGGGCCATGCTCCATACCAAGTATATTCTGAACAAAACAAAGATGTCCAAAACTGCTGACCGGAAGAAATTCTGTAATTCCCTGCACTATAGCCAGTAAAATAATATAAAGAACTATCATATTTTTATCCTTTTCTTTCAACTAATCTGTACCATATTATCCGGTAAATTTCTCATAACCGCCTATAAAGGCATATTAACAGTGGATAGTATAACATATTCCCGAAAAACTTACAAGACAGCAAAAAAGAACCTGTGTTCTTATTCCATTCAAAAAAAGACCTTCCGACACATTTCTGTACCGGAAGGCCCCTGATTCATTTTATTTATTTTTCAGATATTCATCGATACCTTTGGCTCCGGCTTTACCAGCTCCCATAGCAAGGATAACGGTAGCCGCACCTGTAACAGCATCTCCACCGGCGTAAACGCCATCTTTGGAAGTCTTACCTGTTTCTTCTTCAGCAACGATACATCTTCTCTTGTTGATCTCAAGTCCTTTAGTAGTGGAAGAAATCAGCGGGTTCGGAGAAGTACCAAGTGACATGATAACGGTATCAACATCCATATCATATTCAGAACCTGGAATCTCAACAGGACGTCTTCTCCCGGATGCATCCGGCTCGCCCAGTTCCATCTTAACAACCTTCATACCGCTTACATGTCCGTTCTCGTCAACAAGGATTTCCTTCGGATTTGTAAGAAGATCAAAGATGATTCCTTCTTCTTTAGCATGATGAACTTCTTCTGCTCGTGCAGGAAGCTCTGCTTCACTTCTTCTGTATACGATATGTACTTCAGCACCAAGTCTGAGAGCAGTTCTTGCAGCATCCATAGCTACGTTACCACCGCCGACAACAGCAACTTTCTTACCTGCTGCGATCGGTGTATCATAAGAGTCATCGAATGCTTTCATCAGGTTGCTTCTTGTCAGGTACTCGTTTGCAGAGAATACACCGCTTGCGTTTTCACCCGGGATTCCCATAAACATCGGAAGACCTGCACCGGAACCGATAAATACAGCTTCAAATCCTTCATCTTCGATCAGCTGATCGATTGTTGTGGATTTACCGATAACAACGTTTGTTTCAAATTTAACACCGAGTTCTTTAACTTTCTCGATCTCTTTCTTAACAACTTTCTGTTTTGGAAGACGGAATTCCGGAATACCATAAACAAGAACTCCACCAAGTTCATGAAGAGCTTCAAATACGGTTACATCATATCCGGCCTTTGCAAGATCACCTGCGCAGGTAAGTCCGGACGGACCAGAACCGATAACAGCAACTTTATGTCCGTTCTTAACTTCTGCTCCGACTGGTTTAATATCATGTTCCAGAGCATAGTCAGCAACGAATCTTTCCAGTTTACCGATAGAAACAGCTTCACCCTTCTTACCACGGATACACTGTCCTTCACACTGAGACTCCTGAGGACATACACGTCCGCAGATAGCCGGAAGTGCGGAAGATAATCCGATCACTTTATATGCTTCTTCAATGTTTCCTTCTTTGATCTGCTCGATAAATCCAGGAATATTGATGGATACCGGACATCCTTCTACGCATTTCGGTTTTTTACAGCCCAGACATCTCTGTGCCTCTTCCATTGCTTCTTCCTGATTATATCCAAGACAAACTTCTTCAAAGTTTGTAGCACGTACCTTCGGATCCTGTTCTCTTACCGGTACTTTATTTAACATTTTTGCATCTGCCATTACTTGTCACCTCCGCACTGTCCGCATCCACCGTGGTGGGTATCGCCTTCCTGAAGCTTCAGTAATGCACGTCCTTCTTCAGTCTTATACATCTGGCTTCTCTTCATAGCCTGATCGAAATCAACGAGATGTCCGTCGAATTCCGGTCCGTCTACGCAGGCAAATTTAATTTCATCGCCAACCTGGAGACGACATGCTCCACACATACCAGTTCCATCAACCATGATCGGGTTCATGCTGACGATTGTGTGGATACCAAGCTTCTTAGTAAGAAGACAGACAAATTTCATCATGATCATCGGTCCGATCGCAACACAGACATCATAGTGTTTACCTTCATTTGTAACAAGATCTTCCAGAGTCTTTGTTACCATACCGGAACGTCCATAAGATCCGTCATCTGTTGTAACATAAAGGTTGGAAACAGCTGCAAGTTCTTTTTCAAGAATAACCATATCCTTTGTTTTGGAACCAAGGATAACGTCTGCAGTAATACCATGCTCGTGAAGCCATTTTACCTGTGGGTAAACAGGTGCTGTACCAACACCTCCGGCAACAAATACAAGTTTCTTTTTCTTCAGTTCTTCGATGTCTTCATGAACAAATTCAGAAGGACATCCCAGAGGTCCTACAAAGTCACGGAAAGAATCTCCAGCTTTTAATTCGGACATCTTAATAGTAGATGCTCCAACTTCCTGGAACACGATTGTAATAGTTCCTTCTTTGCGGTCATAGTCGCAAATTGTAAGCGGGATTCTCTCGCCCTTCTCATCCATTTTTACGATGATGAATTGTCCTGGCTGACAATGGCTTGCAACACGCGGTGCGTGTACGACCATAAGATGAATCTTAGCTGCCAGTGTCTCAGCTTTTAAAATCTTATACATTGTTTCCCTCCTAGCATATTTTCATTCAATCCTCTAATAATAATACGCTAAAATCTGCTATATGACAAGGAAAACATTTATAAAGATGCATAAAAATGTCTTTTTTTTCACAATTTTTTATATTTTATTATTTTTCGCATCAATCATCTCATGCAGTTTTGCAAGTGCCTCACGGATTCCTCCAATCTCATCAATCAGCCCTTCTTTTACTGCCTCCTCACCTTCCAGAAGCGTTCCGACATCTTTGACCAGCTGACTGGTATCCAGCATCAGTTCTTCCAGTCGTTCCTGCGAAGCTCTGGAATGTGCCGCAATAAAGCCTGTGATACGGTCCTGGATCTTTTCCATATTCCGATAGGTCTGGGCCACTCCGATAAACATTCCGCTGGAACGCACCGGATGGATCACCATCGTTGCACTTGGAACAGCAAAAGAATAATCTGCCGACACTGCCATCGGTACTCCGATCGAATGCCCGCCACCAAGTACCAACGATACCGTCGGAATACTTAAAGAAGCAATCATCTCTGCAATGGCAAGTCCTGCCTCCACATCACCGCCAACCGTATTCAAAAGAATCAAAAGTCCTTCCACGTTTTCATCGTCTTCGATCATTGCAAGTTTTGGCAGAACATGTTCATATTTTGTTGTTTTACTCTGTGACGGTGCAACATCATGGCCTTCTACTTCACCAATGATCGTCAGAAGTTCGATCCGATGTCTCTTCACATTCTGGTCAAGTGTCAACTCACCCATTTCCCTGATCTGCTCATTTTCCTTTTCTTCTTTATCCAAAGCCTGCTGTTTACTGTTTTCAATCTCTTTTTCAGACATAAAAATACCTCCATGAAATTTGAAAGTTCATGAAGGTATTTTTTGTCAGCTCTTTAATTGTTATACATCAGATCATATATTTGAAAATCATTCGTTCCAGTTTGTCCAAACATCTGTAACATCATCATCCTCATCGAGAAGATCCAGTGTTCTCTGCAGGTTCTTGACATCCTTTTCATCTGTCAGATCCACATATGTCTGCGGAACCATAGCAACCTGAGCTTCTACCATCGGGATACCAGCTTTTTCCAGAGCCTCACGCACGGCACTGAAATCATCCGGAGCTGTCAGGATCTCAAAGCTGTCTTCTTCTTCGTTGAAATCCTCTGCGCCTGCATCAAGTGCTGTCATCATAAGCTCGTCTGCATCCATCTCACCACATTCGTCTTCCAGTTCTTCTTTATCAATGATGATCTGACCTTTCTGATCAAACATAAAGGATACACATCCCTGAGTTCCGATGCTTCCATAACCTTTTGTAAATGCATTTCTTACATTACTTGCTGTACGGTTTTTGTTGTCAGTCAGAGTCTCAACGATGATTGCAACACCATTCGGGCCATATCCTTCATATGTAGCACGCTCATAACTGTCTGCAGAATCAGCACCTGCTGCTTTTTTGATACCACGCTCAATTGTATCGTTCGGCATGTTGTTTGCTTTTGCTTTTGCGATAACGTCACGAAGTTTGCTGTTGTTGTTCGGGTCCGCACCGCCGGCTTTGACTGCCATAACGATCTCACGGCCGATTACAGTAAATACTTTACCTTTTTTTGCGTCATTTTTTTCCTTTTTGTGCTTTATGTTTGCGAATTTTGAATGTCCTGACATTTTTCACTCTCTCCTTTTGTTTCTTTGTCATTTATTTTTTCGGCTCTTACTCTTCCGATGGTTCTGTTTCCAAGTGAAAGAATCTTAAATCTGTAGCCGTTTGCAACAATTTCTTTGTCCAGATCCTCCCTGGACGGAATATGTCCCAGAAGCTCTGTCAGATAACCGTTCAGCGTTTCCATTTCTACATCACCGAATTCAATATCCAGTTCCTGCTCCACATCATCCAGACTGGCAAGTCCATCAATAATGATACTGTTATCTACCTGTGTCCGAAATGTATCCCTGCTCTCATCGTATTCATCAAAAATATCCCCGACGATTTCCTCAATGAGGTCTTCCATCGTTACGATTCCTGCCGTCTGACCATACTCATCCACGACAACTGCCATATGTACCTGTCTGGCCTGCATGGTCCGGAAAAGCTGTCCGATATGTCTGGTCTCAGGAACAAAAGTCGCTTTCCTGATAAGCCCCGGAAGCTCTTTCAGTGGTTTGAACTTCGCCCATGGATTCTGTGTAAAGAATTTCAGTGCATCTTTGTAATGGATCAGTCCCCGGATATCATCCATATCTTCCCCGCAGACCGGATATCGGGAATTTTCCTCTTCCATCATATGATTCACAACATCCTTGAGCAGATCATCCATCGCAAAAGCAGCCACACTGCTTCTGTGAGTCATAACCACACCCACTTCTTTATCTTCAAAAGCAAAAATATTCTGGATCATCTCTGCTTCATCTTTCTGGAGGACACCTTTCTCATGTGCCTCATCCACCATAGAGATGATTTCTTTTTCCGTAACAGAATCTTCCTGTTCCCCTTTAAAGAAATGAAAAACTCCGGAAAAAAGACCCTGGATCCAGTCTATAACCTTCGCCGGCCCCCTGCGGGGCAATCGACTGCCATCGTCCATTTTGTATCTATTCCTTCCGTAATTTGTTTAAAATCAGCATAATTACTGCTAAAATATAGCACTTTAGCTTCTGTTCGTCAAGGATAACAGCCTAAAAAGTAAGTTCAAGGCTGATTTCAAGGGCATGATTCACTCGATCCAGCATTGTCTGGTCAAGATGGCATACCTTATCTTTCAGCCTTTTTTTATCGATCGTACGCAGCTGTTCCAACAAGATCACCGAGTCCTTCTCAATTCCATAAGAAGAAGCATCGATCTCAATATGCGTCGGCAGCTTTGCCTTATTCATCTTAGAAGTAATCGCAGCACAGATGACCGTGGGACTGTGTCGGTTACCCACATCATTCTGAATGATCAGAACCGGGCGGACACCACCCTGTTCACTCCCAACTACCGGCCTTAAATCTGCATAAAAAATATCCCCTCTTTTAATTACCACACAATCACACTCCGATTCTTTTTTCTCTGGAATTAGTATTTCCATTTTTCTTCTGTGTATACATGCGTGGTGCTGCAGTTTATTCGAAGAAGGTCAGATCTCCCCATTCTCTGCCGTCTTTTATATAGACTCTCGGGACACGTTTACTGATATCGCAGGCAAATTCATAAGAAAATCTGCCGGACATATCGCCGAAAGTCTCAATGCTGATAAATTCGTCTCCGTCCCTGCCGATCAATGTTACCTCATCTCCATGTTTCACATCCGGAATATGTGTAACATCCACCATGAACTGGTCCATACAGACTCTGCCAAGGATCGGTGCTTTCTGTCCATGTATCAGAACCCATCCTTTATTAGACAGAGTTCTCGGATACCCATCCGCATAGCCGACCGGAATCGTTGCCACACGAAGATCGTTTTCGGAAGCAAATGTTCCGCCATAACTGATCGCCGTTCCTGCCGGAAGATCCTTCACATAAACCACATGACTCTTCAGCTCCATCGCCGGCTTCAGTTTCACAATGTCCCTCTCCACTTCATCGGACGGATAAATACCATAGATCGTAATTCCCGCACGGACCAGGTTCAGGTTTGCCTCTGGCATACGAATGATTCCCGCACTGTTCGAGCAATGCTTCAGCGGAATCTGTACTCCCGCCTTTTCCAGGAGGCCAACAAACGCAAGATAACGTTTCAGCTGTTCTACTGCCGGAGCTTTATCCGTCTCATCTGCCCGCGCGAAGTGTGTAAACATACCTTCAATCTCAACATTTGGAAGTGCGGCGATCTTTTTGATCTCCTCAACGCTTTCCGGCTTATCTGCAAATCCAATACGGCTCATTCCGGTATCCAGTGCAATGTGGATATGCACCTGTCTGCCCTGGCGGACAGCCTCATCAGAAAGGATTTTTGCCACATTATACTCACAGACCGTCAGGCGCACATCTTTTCTGATCAGTTCCTGGAAATACTCTTCAAAAACAAGTCCGAGAATCAATACCGGTTTCTCAATCCCGGCATCTTTCAACTGAATCGCTTCCTCTGCTGTCGCGGTCGCAAAGCCCCAGATATACTCATAGTCTTCTATAAGACGCGAAATCGCTTCTGCACCATGTCCATAACCATCGGCCTTGATAACAGCTACGATCCTAGTACCATCTGCAATGTTTTTCTTCATTTCCTCAAAGTTATGAGCAATGGCATCCAGTGATACTACTGCTTTAACTCTCTCAAATTTTTTCATAATACCCTCCTCTTCCTGCCTGATCTGCTCAGATATTTCGGTATTCTATTTATTTTTCAAAACTTCTGAAGCTCCTCGTACAATATCTCCGGCCTTCATACCTGCTGTTCCTTTTTCTTTCGCTGCCAGATCTCCTGCCATACCATGAAGCAGTACTCCCAGCGCAGCCTGTCTGCCTGTATCCGGCAGTTCCGTCCTTTTATTCAGGAACATTGCCAGCACACCTGCAAGAATTCCGGTCAGAACATCTCCACTTCCCGCAGTCGCCATTCCAGGATTTCCCGCCAGACTGATCCAGGTATTTCCATCCGGTGCTGCCGTCACGGTACATGCATCTTTCAGCACACAAACCGCACCGGTCTCTGCCGCCAGCTCCCTCGCTGCTGCAATACGGTCTTTTTGAAGTTCACTGACCTTTTTTCCTGTCAGTCGTCCCATCTCACCCATATGTGGTGTCATGACCACGCGGCTCGTAAGATACTGTTTCCATTCCGGATGCTGTGCCAGCAGATTCAGCCCATCTGCATCCAGCACAAGCGGTTTCCCCGCCTTCACCGCTGCTTTCAGAAACCATTGTACCTTATCCGCCGCTTTTTCGGCAGTTCCAAGCCCCGGTCCGATCACAATCATATCGCACCAGTCAAGATCTTTTGCAAAATCATCGCCACAGTCAAGCATTGCTTCCGGCAGCATTGTCTGCAGTGGAATCCGATTCTCTTCTGCCGTAACGATTTTCACCATTCCGATGCCCACTGCAAAAGCTCCCGACGCACTGAGGTAAGCCGCCCCACACATACCCGGACTTCCGGCAACGACCAGAATCTTTCCAAAAGTTCCTTTGTTTCCATCAACAATTTTATCCGGCAGAAAATGAATATCTGTTTTTTCTGTCTGCCATAAATATGGTTTCACCTTATCACTTGCGTAGATGCCAACATCCGCAACGATCACTTTACCGGCAAATTTCCTGCCCGGATACAGGCAAAGGCCTGCTTTCCGAAATGCAAATGTCACTGTCAGATCTGCATGAAAAGCAATTCCAAGTTCTGCTCCTGTATCGCCATTTACTCCGGACGGAATATCAACAGCCACTTTCCAGGCATTCAACTGATTCAGTGCCATGATCACATCTCTGTAACTGCCCTCGACCGGACGACTCAGCCCAACGCCGAAAATGGCATCTACTATAGTAGTATATTCCTCTGTTTCCAGGTTATTCACAACCGGCACCTGACAGGCAGCTGCAATATCCAGCTGACGCTGCATTTCCACAGTCCTGTGGTCCGGATTCCCCACCAGATACAGACTTGTACGATAACCATGCAGTTTCAGAATACGGGCAACAGCCACGCCATCTCCTCCGTTGTTCCCGCTTCCGCAGACACAGAGAATCCGTTCTTCCTGTTTTTTGTCTGCCAGTGTCCGTTCCAGTTCTTCTGCGACTTTCAGAGCTGCCCGTTCCATCAGGACACAGGACGGAATCCCGATTCCCTCAATCATATTTCCATCAAGAGCTTTCATTTCTTTACAGGTCACAATCTGTTTCATTCTTTTTCCTCACCTGCCATAATTAGCATAAAAGGCCATTACGCAGCCTCCTTGCCATAAGGAGCCGGGTAACAGCCTGTCTGTCCGTCCTGCCATCACTTTATAAGTGCTGCTTATTTCTCATCGTCTATATGTTCCTGACGATACTGACTGAGATTATAGGATAATGTCATAAGACTCTCTGAAAGATGAACATTCTCCACGATCACATCATCCGGAGTATCCAGATCGATATGTGCAAAATTCCAGATAGCTTTGATTCCGTTCTCGATCAGAATCTCCGCCATATCACGTGCCTTATTCTTCGGCAATGTCAGAATTGCGATCTCAATATTGTTTTCTTTCATAAAAAAAGGAAGATCACTGATCATCTGAATCTCAATCCCACGAACCGCAATTCCCTCAAGTACCGGATTTACATCAAAAATACCGGCCAGCTTGAATCCTCTCTTCTCAAACTCAACATAATTGGCAAGTGCCTGCCCCAGATTACCAGCTCCTACAATGATCATCGGATGCACGATATCCAGCCCCAGGATCTTACCGATCTCTGTATAAAGATATTTTACATTATAACCGTATCCCTGCTGTCCAAATCCCCCGAAATTATTCAGATCCTGACGTATCTGAGACGCTGTAACACGCATTTTTTTACTAAGATCATTGGAAGAGATTCTCTCTACATTGTCTTCCAGAAGTTCACCAAGGTATCTATAGTAACGTGGCAGTCTCTTAATCACAGCTTTTGAAATCTGTTTTGCTTCCACCGTTGTCCCTCCTTACACTTTCTCGTTAATTATAACGAATTGACATTTTGTTGTCAATCAATGTTGTCAAATATGTACAATTTTCATTGATTTTCCTTTACAAAGGCCATTTTTGCTTTTATAATCATACCGTATATTTACTTCGGAGGAATAACTATGATTTTATCATGTCAGGGTATCTCCAAATCCTTCGGTGAAAAAGTGATTCTGGAAGATGCCTCTTTTCATATAGAAGAACGCGAAAAAGCTGCTCTGATCGGTAATAACGGTGCCGGCAAGACCACACTTCTTCGCATTATAATGGAAGAGATCCATGCAGATGCCGGACAGGTAGTTCTTGCCAAGGACAAACGCATCGGTTACCTCGCCCAGTATCAGGATGTACAGGGACACCTTTCTGTATGTGAAGAACTCTTAAGCACCAAACAGTATATCATCGATATGGAAGAACGCCTTCGTGCCATGGAAGTCCAGATGAAAAATGCTTCCGGCGAAGAACTTGACCGCCTGATGAACTCCTACACCCGCCTGACTCATGAATTTGAACTGGAGAATGGCTATGCCTACAAAAGCGAACTTATGGGTGTTCTGAATGGTCTCGGATTTACAGAAGAGGATTTTACCAAACAGGTGGCGACTCTTTCCGGCGGTCAGAAAACACGTGTTGCCCTCGGTAAACTGCTGATTTCCAAACCAGATATCCTTCTGCTCGATGAGCCTACCAACCACCTGGATATGGAAAGCATTGCCTGGCTGGAAACTTATCTTCTCAATTATCCTGGTGCTGTTTTCATTGTATCTCATGACCGCTATTTTCTGGACAAAGTTGTCACAAAAGTCATCGAGATCGATGCCGGACAGGTTCGTATGTACGCCGGTAATTACTCCGCTTATGCAGAGAAAAAAGCACAGCTTCGTGATGCCCAGTACAAGGCATATCTCAACCAGCAGCGCGAGATCAAGCATCAGGAAGCCGTTATCGTCAAGCTGAAATCTTTCAACAGAGAAAAATCCATCAAACGTGCAGAGAGCCGTGAAAAGATGCTGAATAAGATTCAGCGGGTCGACAAACCGATCGAAGTCCAGAGCCAGATGCGTCTTTCTCTTGAGCCACGCGTGGTCAGTGGAAACGATGTCCTTACCGTAGAAGATCTCGCCAAAAGTTTCCCGCAGCAGAAACTTTTTTCCAATATTTCTTTCCAGATCAAACGAGGCGAGCGCGTAGCACTGATCGGAAACAACGGAACCGGCAAAACTACAATGCTCAAGATTCTCAACGGACTTCTGGATGCAGACGCCGGAAGCTTCTCTCTGGGTGCCAAAGTGCAGATTGGTTACTATGATCAGGAGCATCATGTACTTCATGCAGAAAAAACAATTTTTGAGGAAATTTCAGACACATATCCGACACTCACCGAGACACAGATCCGTAATATGCTGGCAGCATTTCTCTTTACCGGAGACGATGTATTCAAAGTGATCTCCTCTCTTTCCGGTGGCGAACGAGGCCGTGTTTCTCTTGCCAAACTGATGCTTTCCGAAGCCAATTTCCTGATCCTTGATGAGCCTACCAACCATCTGGATATCGCATCCAAGGAAATCCTGGAAGAAGCACTGAACAGCTACACCGGAACGGTACTGTACGTTTCTCATGACCGTTATTTCATCAACCAGACTGCAACCCGCATTCTGGATCTGACAAATCAGTCAGTTGTCAACTATATCGGTGATTACGACTACTATCTGGAGAAAAAAGAAGAACTGACTGAGAAATATGCTCCGACTGCACAGGAAGCCACCGAAGAAGTTAATGAAGAAACACCTTCTGAGGGAAAACTCACCTGGCAGCAGCAAAAAGAAGAACAGGCTCGCAAGCGTAAACAGGAAAACGAACTTAAAAAAGTCGAAAAACGCATCGAGGAACTTGAAACACGAGATAAAGAGATCGACGACACTCTCGTTCTTCCGGATGTCTGTACGAATGTAGGACGCTGTGCGGAACTGAGCCGCGAAAAAGACAAGATTCAGGCAGAACTTGAAGAATTATATGAAAAATGGGAGGAACTTGCGTAACTGCAATTTTCTCTCCCAATATTACAGGAGCCACTGTATCGCAGTTGATACAATGGCTCTTTTGTGCGTATATTACAACATTTTCTCCAGAGATTCTCTGATTGCAAGGATGAAATCACGGCTGTTCAGTACAGTCGGATTCTCAATTGTTGTGATCAGTGCAAGGTCTTTGGTCATCTTGCCACTTTCAATCGTGGAAAGGGTAGCGTTTTCCAGTTTATCTGCAAACTCTTCCAGTTTCTGATTGCCATCCAGTTCTCCACGTTTACGAAGAGCTCCTGTCCATGCAAAGATTGTTGCTACAGAGTTTGTAGATGTCTCTTTTCCTTCCAGATGACGATAATAATGTCTCTGTACTGTTCCATGAGCTGCTTCATATTCGTAATATCCTTGAGGAGAAACAAGTACTGATGTCATCATTGCAAGAGAACCGAATGCAGAAGAAACCATATCGCTCATAACATCTCCGTCATAGTTCTTGCATGCCCAGATAAATCCGCCTTCTGCCTTCATAACACGCGCTACGATATCATCGATCAGACTGTAGAAATAAGTAAGTCCTGCTTCTTCGAATCTGTCCTTAAATTCTGTGTCAAATACCGTCTGGAATACTTCTTTGAATTTCGCATCGTATGTCTTGGAGATTGTATCTTTCGCACCAAACCATACATCCTGCTTCGTATCCAGTGCATAGTTGAAACAGCTTCTTGCAAAGCTTTCAATGGATGCAGTCATGTTGTGCATGCCCATCGCAACTCCCGGTGCTTTGAACTCCTGTACAAGGGAGCGTTTCTCTTCGCCGTCTTCAGAAGTATAAACCAGCTCAACCTTACCTGGTTTGTCAATGTACATCTCTGTATTCTTGTAAATATCTCCATATGCATGACGCGCAAGTGTAATCGGTTTCTTCCAGTTGCGTACACATGGCTCAATTCCTTTTACAACGATCGGTGCACGGAATACTGTTCCATCAAGGATTGCACGGATCGTACCATTCGGGCTCTTGTACATCTTCTTGAGATCATATTCGTCCATACGTGCATGATTTGGTGTGATCGTCGCACATTTTACTGCAACACCATATTTCTTAGTTGCTTCGGCGGCATCGATCGTAACCTGATCATCTGTTTCATTACGATAAGTCAGTCCAAGATCATAATACTCTGTGCTCAAATCAATAAACGGAAGAAGAAGTTCATCTTTGATCATTTTCCAGAGGATTCTGGTCATCTCATCTCCGTCCATCTCTACCAACGGTGTCGTCATTTGAATTTTTTCCATAATACGTCTCCCTTGTCTGATATCTGATTTTCTGTCACTGGTCATTCTCTTTATAATTATCTGTAAACAATGACCAATTTTCTACTATTCTATCCGAAAAAAGGATTTCCGTCAATACTTTCGGCCTTTACTATGATAAAATCATGCATTTTTGTTTATACAATAATGTGGTTTTCTTATAGAGCCATAAATTTCCGGCAGTTGAACTTTCCCCATCCCTGCTGGTTTCTCGGCAGCCCCATATCATCGCAGCTGTCTCTCAACATCATTTTTATCTCTACATTGGAAAGCAGTGGGTCTTTTTCCAGTGCCAGTGCAATTGCACCGGATACCAGCGGAGTTGACATGGACGTTCCGCTTTTCATGCTGTACAGGTTTCCAGCTCCCGGAGTACACGCCATAATCTGCCGTCCTGGTGCCACCAGATCCGGTTTACACACGCATTCAAATGTTGGTCCGCGCCCGGATACTGCCCGCTTTCCCGAGAGCATATCACTGGATCCCACCGTAATGATCTTTTTGCTGCATCCAGGTGCCGTCACGCTCCCCGGCTTCGGTCCCTGATTTCCTGCCGCTGCGACCACCACCAGGCCTTCATCCCATAATTTCTCCACACCCTGCACCAGTACATCCTGCTCGTTTCGCGTACGATAAGTCGTTCCCACAGAAATATTAACAATTCGAAGCTTGTATCGTTCCCTGTTCTGTAAAATCCAGCGAAAAGCCTGCAGGACATCTTCTTTATTTCCATTTCCAAACCGATCAAGTACTTTCAGCGCTGCTATCCTGCTGCCTGGTGCCATCCCTTTATATTTTCCCATGGAGGCCCTGCCACTCCCGGCCAGAATTCCGGCTACACAGGTTCCATGTCCATTGTCATCATATGGAGATTTTTTATGCGCTATAAAATCCGCAAAAGCACAAATTCTGCTGTCAAAATCTATATGCGGATAGATTCCCGTGTCAAGAATTGCCACTCCGATTCCCTTTCCTGTATAAAATGACTCGTTCATGCATATACTCCAGATAAAGGTTTCTATATTAATATATTCCAGTTTCAGTGAAAGGGGGTGCGGAATTTGATCATTGTAGCACTTATTGTGTTTTTCTGCCTGCAGGCATTTGTGCTCTTCTGCTGCCTCGCCGCCGGAAACGACCCCGGATCACAGGAAATATCCGACCAGGAACAGATGGAATATATCCAGATGTGGATGAAAGATAAAAAGCGGAAAGCCTGACGGTTTTCCGCTTAAATATTAAATCTTTATTCAACCGTTACGCTCTTTGCAAGGTTTCTCGGCTTATCTACATCAAGACCCTTGGCAACACTTACATAGTATCCCAGCAACTGCAGTGGAATGACTGCAAGGGATGTTGCAAAATGCGGATCTGTCTTCGGCATATATACGGTGAAGTCCGCAGTATCTTCGATATTATAATTTCCAAATGTAGTCAGACCCATCAGGTAAGCGCCACGGCTCTTGCACTCTACCATGTTGCTGACTGTTTTTTCATACAGGGATGGCTGAGTGAGAACGCCGATCACCAGTGTACCGTCTTCGATCAGGGAAATCGTACCATGTTTCAATTCACCTGCTGCGTATGCCTCAGAATGAATGTAGCTGATCTCTTTCATCTTCAGGCTGCCTTCCAGACAGATTGCATAATCAATGCCACGACCGATGAAGAATACGTCTTTAGCGTTTGCCTGTTTTGATGCAAACCACTGAATACGCTCCTTGTCATCAATGATTCTCTGGATCTTATCCGGCAGAGTTTCAAGTTCTTTAATATATGCCGCGTACTGTTCCTCGGAAATCGTACCTTTTACTTTTGCAAACTGGATAGCCAGCGCATAGGACGCAATCAGCTGTGTACTGTATGCCTTTGTGGTTGCTACGGAAATCTCCGGACCAGCAAGTGTATAGAAGACATTGTCTGCTTCACGTGCAATAGAGGAACCAACCACATTCACAATGCCAAGTGTACGGATGTTGTTTTCTTTGCAGAGACGCAGTGCTGCAAGACTGTCTGCAGTCTCACCGGACTGGCTGATAATGATTGCCAGCGCTTTCGGATTCAGAATCGGATTTCTGTAACGGAATTCGGATGCCAGCTCAACACGAACCGGAACACGAACCATATCTTCAAATACATACTGTGCAGCCATTCCCACATGATATGCAGAACCACATGCAATAATATAAATCTGGTCAATGTCCTGAATATTTTCATCTGTAAGTCCGATTTCAGAAAGATCGATCTGTCCGTCTTTCACAACAGAACTCAAAGTGTCCTGAACTGCTTTCGGCTGCTCGTGGATCTCTTTCATCATGAAATGCTCGAAACCGGCTTTTTCTGCTGCTTCTGCATCCCACTCGATTGTTTTCATCTGTTTCTGGATTTCTTCGCCATCCAGGTTATAGAATGTGATCTCACCTTTACGAACGCGGGCCATCTCCAGGTTTCCGATATAATATACATTTCTTGTATATTTCAGAATAGCCGGAACATCAGATGCAACGTAAGACTCTCCATCAGAAACACCCAGAATCATCGGGCTGTCTTTACGAGCTACATAGATTTCTTCCGGATAATCTTTAAACATGATCGCAAGTGCATAAGAACCACGGATACGGACCATTGCATGATTGATCGCATCGACCGGTGTTCCCTCGTATTTCTTGTAATAATAATCCACCAGTTTCACAGCAACTTCTGTATCGGTCTCAGAATAAAATGCATAACCTTTGCGAAGAAGTTTATCCTTCAGCTCCTGATAGTTCTCAATGATTCCGTTATGAACTGCAACAACATTTCCATCATCACTTACATGTGGGTGTGCATTGTTCTCAGACGGTTCACCATGCGTCGCCCATCTGGTATGTCCGATACCACAGGTACCCGGAACAGATTCTCCGTTATTTGTCTTTTCTGCAAGGACTTTCAGACGTCCCTTTGCTTTAATGACTTCTGTCTCACCTTCGCCATCACGAACCGCAATACCCGCGGAATCATATCCACGATATTCCAGCTTAGAAAGGCCATCCAGAAGGATCGGGGCTGCCTGATGGCATCCTGTAAAACCAACTATTCCACACATAAATATTTCTCCTCTTCTCTTCTTAACTTTATATAAAGCAAACTATAATGTAAAAAATAAGCACAATTTTACAAAAACCAAATTTTGGTCTATCATAACACAAAAACTGCAGGAGTTCAAGTTTATCTGCAAATGCCTGCAATTACCATATCGAATGGCAGTCATCTCATAATAATATATGCCGTGTAGATCAGATACATTGCTACCATGGCAATACCTTCGTTTCTTGTGATCTTCCTGTCACTTCTGGCAAAAAACCAGACTACGACAGAAAAGCCGACAAGGACCAGAATATCGATCACATTTTCACTGATCAGCGACACCGGACTGATGGCAGATGCAATACCAAGGACCATCAGAATATTAAATATATTCGATCCGACTGCATTTCCCACTGCCATATCAACTTCATTTTTGCGTGCCGCAACCACAGAAGTAACCAGTTCAGGAAGTGACGTTCCAATCGAAACGATCGTCAGTCCCACAAGAGTCTGACTCATTCCCAGATCTATTGCGATCCTGCTTGCTGCATCAACTGTCATATCCCCACCAAATGCAATTGCCACTGCACCACCAACAATGCAGAGAATACTCTTTGGATAAGACAACAGTTTCAGTTCTCCATCTTCCAGCTCCTCAACTGCTTCGATCTCGACTTTTTTCCCTTCGGTTCTTGCTTTCATTGCAGTCCGGATCATATAGAAAATATATCCCGCAAATGCGCCCAGAAAAACAGCTCCGTCCAAATGTCCCAATATCATTCCGTGTGCATCTCCCAGTGCAAGATATCCCAGTCCCAGAAGAAGCAGCGCACAGATAACCGAAAGCGGGATATCCCTCGCGATCGTATCCTTCTGCACCATGATCGGTGTCATTATTGCACAAACACCGATCACAAACATCAGATTAAAAATATTAGATCCGACTACATTACTGACTGCAAGTTCATTATTGTGCACCAATGATGCAGTCACACTGACTGCAGTTTCCGGAAGGGATGTTCCCATTGCAACGATCGTCAGCCCGATGATGATTGAAGGAACTTTCAGTTTCTTTGCAATGCTGGAACTTCCCTCTACAAAAAAATCTGCTCCTTTGATCAGGAACACAAAACCTATGATCAAAAACACGATTACCAATGCAAACGGTGCATTATTTATATATTGCTCCATGAATGACTCCTTTCATTGTAGTTTACACTACAAAATGTTATACTTTTGCTGAACATTATCGCACATAAAGTTAAGGAGAACAAGACATGCAGATAACAAAACCTACTTTTTATAAAGAATTTTCCTGTATCGCAGGTGCCTGTCCCGATACCTGCTGTGCCGGATGGCAAATCATGATCGATGAAAAAAGCCTTCAGAAATACCGTAGATTCAAAGGTCCTTTTCGAAACAGACTTCACAATGACATCGACTGGAAAGAACATTCTTTCTGTCAGTATGACAAACGCTGTGCATTTCTGAATGAAGACAATCTCTGCGATATCTACAGCGAAGCCGGTAAAGATATGTTATGCGACACCTGTCGAAAATATCCACGTCACATTGAAGAATTTGAAGGACTGCGGGAATACTCCCTGTCCCTCTCCTGCCCGGAAGCCGCGAGAATTTTTTTATCCCACAAAGAAAAAATCACATTCTTCACCAGAGAAGTCGCAGCACCGGAAGAAACTTTCGATGACTTCGATTATTTTCTTTTTACCGCTTTGATGGACACCAGAGATTATCTTTTCTCCGTGATTCAGGATCGCTCCATACCGGTCAGATTACGCCGTCAGAAACTTCTGGCATGTGCGCATGATTTCCAGCTCAGTCTGGACAAAAATGAGCTGTTCCAGTGGGAAGATATCTGCGGTCGGCATCAAAAATCCGGATATGGCGAGAAATTTCTGAATAAGATCCAGAAATGGAATAACGATCGTCCGGTATCTTCTGAACAGCCCTGCAAAGATTCTACCTTTGATACAGTCTCCCTGCTTGCTCTATGCAAACAGATCTGGCGCACAGTTATCCCACAGATGGAGGTTCTTCGCCCAGGCTGGCATACATACCTTCGAAAAACACTCGTTCCACTTTATGATTCCTGCCAAAGTGATACGGAGCTTACAGAAATTTATGCCGCCTTCGCACACGATTATCCAGACTGGACGGTTCACGAAGAACAGCTTCTCCTCTACTGGATCTATACCTACTTCTGTGGGGCTGTTTATGACGATCAGATCTTTGCCAAAGCAAAAATGGCTGTCATCTGCACCTTCATGATCCACGAACTTGCCGCAGGAACCTGGTTAAAAAATGACCGTCATTTTACCTTTGAAGATATGATTTCCATCTGCTATCGATTTTCAAGGGAGCTCGAACACTCCGATCCGAATCTCAATGAAATAGAACGCCTGATGGATGAAGAAGATGTGTTTGATTTCAGGAATTTACTCAAAATATAAAAAAAATCAGGAGGCCGTAAAGGTCTCCTGATTATCTTTTATGGAATTATTCTCCCAAAAACTGCTCAACTACCTGTCTGATCAGAGTCCTCTGTTCAGGTGTAAGCATCTCAATCTTCTCCAGTAGCTCCCGCACTTCCCGCGGAGCTTCTGAATCCTCATTAAAAAAATCACCCGGTGTGATCTGCAGATACTCACAGATGCTGAAAAATCCCTGCATCGATGGCAGTGCTTTGCCATTTTCGATCCGATTAATATAACTCGGGTTCTGTCCCAGCGCAAGGCTCATTTCACGAGCTGAGTTTTGCCCCCCCCCCGATTCGTAAATCACTTATTCTCTTACCAAAATTTACCTTTGTAATCATTTGTTTCTCCATCAACCCAACATCACTTCGATGCTGCTGTCCAGTTCATTATATGTCAGTTCCTGATGAATTTCTTTCAAGATCTCATCGCCGGCGATCAGCCGTTCAATCTCATCACGTGTTCGCGTATCCGCCTTATCAATAAATCTGCGCACCATTGCATTTCCACTTGTGTTAGACCAGTAATCCTGTGGCAGTGCATTCGGATCTGCTTTTAAAAGATCGCAGTAATTGATCACATCCCACGGACAATACACTTCCACATTTCCAAAGCGATATCCGTCATACCATTCTTTAACTTCTCCATAATGTCCAGATAATCCATAGTATTCCAACATGTCCTTTACTTCTGTATCTGTAAATCCAAAATATTCATCAAATCTCACATCCGTAAGCGTCAGCACTTTCAGATTATTAAGACCAGTAAAGATACTTTCCTTCGAAATTCTCAGACATCCTGTCAGCACAGCAAAAAACAGATTCGGATTCGTCTTTAATGCATTGCCAAACATGTTTCTGATCAAAGACACCATCTCATCATAATATCCATATTGAAATGCCTTATCCAAAGGCACATCGTATTCGTCAATCAGAAGAATAACCTGCTTGTCATAATGTTTATGAAGCAACAATGATAATCTCAGAAGAGTTTTCTCCATTGCCGTATCAGACATCAGAAAATCTCCTGTTTCACCAACCCTGAGCAGTGCTTTATAAGATTCTATTTCTTCATTTGTAAGCTTACTGCTTTGTGTAAGGAAATAAAATCTGCCAGCCTCTTCGCCCAAAATATCCTTCAAGGCTTTTTTCGCTGCTTCAAAATCCAGACCTTCCACACTCTTTAAACTGATAGAAATCACTGGGAACTGTCCCATATATTTCTCACAGAGTTCTTTATTTGTCGAAATCTTCAATCCTTTGAATAATCCAGGATCTCCGCCAATTTCAAAAAATGCCTTCAGCATACTCATATTTAAGGATTTACCAAAACGCCTCGGACGGGTAAGAAGATTTACTTCACTCCTGTTCTGTAACAGATCTTCGATCATCCCAGTTTTATCTACGTAATAGAATTCTTCCCTGTCTAATTTTTCAAAAATGTCTATTCCTATTGGCAGCTTTTTCTTTCCTGTCATTCCAGCACCTCCACAAGCCAATAAAAAAAGGTTTCACGAACTCATTATTTATAGAAATAATGATATCATGAAACCATTTTAACGTAAAGCGAGTTTTAAAATCTACTTTTTCTATCGATTACAGATCAGAGAATAAAACTCCCATGGCTATCTACATTGTTACAGCTTATCCTACACCGTAGTCTTTTTCCTATATCTCTTCAGCTCTGCCTCTAATTCCTTAATCCGGCTCTGCGCCATATCAGCACGCTTCTTTTCACGTTCTGTGTTTTTTATTTCTGCCAGACGTCCTGCTCTAAGTCCATCTTCACGTCCAGCAGCTTCACCTTGTGCATACATCAACTGATCATGTTCAAAACTCTTCATATACTGTAATGACACCTCCCCGTCTCGCTTGACTACATCCACCATTTTCTGGATGTCCTTCAAATCTTCATTCACTGCATTATTCTGGTCCGTATTCTCCATGTAATTCAAAAACTGTCTGAGTCCTTCTGATATCGTTCCCTTTGTTCCTTTTGTATACAACACAATAGTTTCAGCACCATCATCATAATTCATCTCTGGTTCTTCCAGACACCTATTCTTTATCGTATACAATACTCTGTCACCTCGCAAATCTGTATTCATCCCTGCATAAACCTTCTGTGCACTTACCTTTAGATTTTTGAACTCACGATTAAATAACAGCTTCAGAATCTTATTGGTAAACTTCTCTCCTGTTTCCGAATGAGTCAGCATTGCATTAAACAGGAAATCATCCATCAGACTCAATTCTTCCAGTTTTCTTCTCTGCATCCACATTCTCCCTTCTTATGATGGCAAAGAAGAATGCCGATATCTTACATGTTCCGTTCCATCTTCTCCACCATATTTTCTTGTTTTCTCATATGGGGATTAGATAACCGAACGGTTAAAGAACTTTCCCAGATATGTAATTTTAATATAACAAAATGGGCTAAGAATGTCAATTGAGTTTTTGCCAGATATCACAATAGCCACGGTTTCCCGTGGCTATGTGCATCGCAGACTTCTAAAAGGCCCTACTTATCCTCTCTTCCATAAATTGTCATATCTTTTCAGTTCTTGTTCTTTTTTATAATCTTGAAGATATTTCAAATATGTATATTCAGGTTCATATCCTAATTCTCTTCGAGCATTATCAATATCCATAATAAAACTCGTAAAAGAATTTTTCTCCGGTCTATATACAATTTTCGACTTATGATTTTTAGGTGAAAACACATCAATCATACCTTGAATTTGTTCTTGCAAAGTAGTTTTAATCCCTGTTCCCGCATTATACGTTCCACCATCAATATCTACAAACAATGCTTTATACATCATCTGGCAAAGATCCTTAATATATAAAATATCTTTAAAAGCATTTGGATCTCCCCAAAGTTCAATATTTTTTCCTTGTGAAGCTAAATCAATCATATATCTGTATGCAATCTTTTTTTCAATTCCCTCTACATAATATGTTTTATCAGGATGATATAAATACACATTTGGAAGCCTAAAAACAAAATTCTTTAGTCCATACTCCTGCTTATAAAACTCCATTGTTTCTTCAGCCATACTCTTTGTTATACAATAAAAAGCATGATCCCCTGTATATAACAAACTCTTCGGCATCTTTGGTGACAATACTTCACTCTTGCCCCAATATCCCCCCTGAACAGACCATGTCTGCGTATACAATGCCCTATCCGCACCATTTCTTCTTGCATATTCAAGAATTCTTAATGCTCCACATATATTTGTTTCAATATATTTAAATGGATCATTTTTTTTCAAATATGCTGGTAGAATGCCAGCCAAATTTACTACCGCATATACATTTTCCGTAGGAAGTTTTTGAAAATCGGAAGTATTGCAAATATCAACATTAATATACTCTATATCTTTCTTCTGAAAAAAATCTGTTTGCTTTCTTCCTACTGCTATAATTTGATACTCTTTTTCATCAATTCTTTTTTTGCAATAATCAACAAAATATGCACCAATATTTCCGGTCGCACCAAATATAACTATTTTTTTCAAATCAAATCCTCCATTTCTCCTGAACTTTTTGAAATAGATAAATCCACATATCAATATACAGCCACTGAAAGTAAAAAAGGAACAATCCCACTACTTACACACTAAATACCAAATGTAAAAAAACAATTTTATAAATATCAACTCCATACCGAAAATCAATCCCGAAAGCATTACTGATAATAATAGAAACCAATAACAAATGCTACATCTATGTTTTATGGTATCTAATTTTATGAACTTCTTTCTAATTCATACATATATCAAGCCTTCCGAATATAACACCCTGCACGATTAGAACTATCTGTTGTTTGTCCAATATTCTCCGGATGATAATCCACAATGCGAATAATCTTATCTGGATGATCTTTTTTCAATTCATGAAGTACATCAACGTCATGCTGGTTGAGTATAAAAATACTTTCAACCGGCATTGGCTTACAAACTTGTGTAAAATCAGGTTCTTCACCACAAGCAACTTGTACAACCATTTTCACAAAATCATATCCAGTAGAATATCTAACAAGATCACTACCTATACAATCTCCACCCATTCGTGCGCCAATTTCAATTATACGAATAATACCTTTTTCATCAATTTTAATTTCCGAATGTGATGCACCATTTTTTATTTCTAGGGAATTTAAAGCATGTGATACTACACTCTTAACTTTTTCTAACATTTCATCACTTACTGGTGCCGGCTCCAAATGTCCCGTTTCAATAAAATGTGGTGCACCTGTTGTGTATTTCTTTGTAAGTGCAAGGAAATAGTGTTTACCCTTATACGAAATATATTCTACGCTATACTCTTGACCTTCCGCAAATTCTTCAATCAAAGCTTTCTTCTCAAAACTCTCATTTTCAGACGCAGCCAAAACTTCTTCTGCTTCTTTTGCCGAATAAACCTTATAAATTCCTCGGCTGCCACTTCTATCTGTTGGCTTAACAATTGCTGGATATGTCAAACTCAATGAACTAATATCTACTCCATTTTCAACAAGAAAACTCTTCGGGCTAGGATCATCATTCTGTTCAAATGCCTGACGCATTAAATGTTTATTGGTACATTTTCCAGTTGATGCAATTGTATTTCCCGGAAGATTCATTTTTTCGGCGATGTAATTAACCGTAATCACAGCAACATCCGAAGCAATACTACAAATCCCACAGATGCCAATCTTCTTACAAACCTCTAAAATCTGATCCTTTTCTATAACACTAATTGGATAAAAATAATCCGCTGCTTTTTCGCCCACATCATTTGCCGCCCACGCAAACACATGAGTAGTGTAACCCATTTCTTTTGCTTTCTCAATCAATGGGAGCTGCAGGTAACTTGCTCCTATAATTGCAAGATTTTTTTTCATTTTAATCACTCCTTTCCACTCTCAAAAAAGGCTTTAACACCCTCTATAACTTTATCGCCATCATCTTCTGTCAACCCAAAGTACATTGGCAACCGCACAAGTCTTTCGCTTTCTTTAGTTGTATAAGTATCAGTACTATTAAATCGTCCAAAACGATACCCAGCAGGAGCAGAATGAAGTGGAATATAATGAAAGACGCAATAAAGCTGTCTATCTTTCATAAATTTAATAAACTCTTGTCTCTGTTCAAGATCTCTACATTTCAAATAAAACATATGGGCATTATGCTCGCACCCAACTGGCACGGTTGGAATATCGAATAATCCCTTTTTTGCTAACGGTGCGAACGCTTCATAATATCTATTCCATGTTGCTTTACGATTTTCATTGATTTCATCTGCATGAAGCAACTGCGCCCAAAGATATGCCGCATTCATCTCACTTGGGAGATAACTATCGCCAAAATCAACCCACGTATACTTATCTACCTGACCTCTAAAGAATTTTGCACGGTTCGTTCCCTTTTCACGAAGAATTTCGGCTTTTTCATTATACTTTGGATCATTAATTACAATTGCTCCACCTTCACCCATGGAATAATTTTTAGTTTCATGAAAAGAATAGCATCCAAATGTTCCAATTGTTCCAAGATACTTTCCTTTATATGTACTCATTACCCCCTGTGCTGCATCTTCAACAACAATCAAATTATACTTTGCAGCAATGTTCATAATAGTGTCCATCTCACATGATACACCCGCATAATGCATAGCGATAATCACCTTTGTTTTGTCGGTAATCGCAGCCTCAATTTTTGTCTCGTCTATATTCATCGTGTCGGGGCGAATATCAACAAACACGAGGTTTGCTCCAGCCAAAACCGCAGCCGTTGCTGTTGAAGAAAAAGTATAACTCGGAAGAATTACTTCATCACCCGGCTTTAAATCGCACATAAGTAATGCCATATCCAGTGCAGTGGTTCCGCTAGTCGTCAACAAAACTTTTTGTGCATTGAATTTTTGTTCCATCCATGCATGGCACTTCTTTGTAAATGCACCATCTCCACAAATCTTATGCGATTCAATTGCCTGCTTAACAAACCCAATTTCATCTCCAACACAAGGAGGCACATTAAAATCAACCATCTTATTTTGTTCCTTTCTTTACTACCTTATTGAACATTTTTTTCGTGAATCCAGTGATGAATGTATTAGGAAAATACCAAAATAATGAAAGATTTAGCCTGTTAACTATACACATCATATTCTGCTCATAGTTAAATCTTTTAAAATATTCTTTTCTGAACTCTGTCGTATCGAGTTTAAAAAAGGCATGGGTATAATCTGTTTCATTTTTCTCTATCACACCACGAACGTTATTTATAAACCTTTCTTCTGTTATCACTGCACCATTCAGTAATTTTTCTCGTTCACACCTATAATCATTGTCGTCCAACAAACGATCAACATCTGCAATCAAATCTTCATAACTACTATATTCAATCTGACATTCCTTTTGATGCAATAGAAGGCCATCTGAATCAGAACCGTGCTTCAATGTAATTGGCAGTCGATGTGCTAAAGCAGAATATTTCATCATCATTCCACCAAACATTGGATATGTATTCAAGTATAAAACGCTATTTTGAATCAAATAATAAAAATCTTTTCTCTCGTTGATATGGAAAGCTCTACTCGGAAATGCAGCAATAATTTTCTTTAATTCGCTATCATCACCTATCCCTGCATAAAGGAATTTGATTTCCTTATGCTTTTCAAGAATATAATGAACGATTTTATAGTAGGTATTATTCGCATCTCCTAATGTTTTATATAAAGCCCCACCACTGAAAATATATTTATTCTTTTCAACATCAAAGGGAAGACCTGTGTGATCACTCCATTCCTCCATTAAAAGATTGACCCCTAGTTTAATACACTTTTCCTTTGGAATCTTTCTTTCATAATGTTGAATATAAGCAGACATTTCACGACTACCAAGGAAAAAGTCATTCGCACATTTTCCCAGCCAATATGCATGGTCAGTTAAATCAATCAAAAAGCGCTTGCACAATCCTTCATACATATGAAACGTAGCACATCCTGATGTATCAAAAGGAGTGGTATAGAAAAATGCAGCTCTTGGCCGTATTTTTTCAAAAATTTGTGCAAGCTGGACACACCATCTTTCATAGTTCGTCATATCAACATAAGAAATGTGGATATCAAATTTTTTGCATATACCTTTTATTGTTGGAATATTATTTTTCACTTTTGAATTGGTCACATAAGTAACTTTATATCCGTTTTTTCCAAGAGCATTTAAATACATTAAAACAACACCACGTGTATCAAGACCAAAACCATCGTACAGTAAAATGTTATCTTGCGCTTGAACATAATTTGCAAAATTATATTTAGATTTGATTACATTCCCTACTTGAGCGGTTAGATTTTCCAACTCATCATCTGTATAGAATTGATTATATGTATACATCGTTTCAGACGCAAAAGACAATGCCGCTAAACTCGTATTAACATTCTTTGCTAATGCCTCTGAAGCTATCATTTTCAATTTAGTTATTAAATCTACAACCCGATTACTTTTATCTAGCATATTTTTCTCCTCCTCTCCTTAAGTTCTTTTATAATTTCCAAGCAAAGATCATTTTTCATTCCAATTAAAACCACTCCATACAAAATAACACTTCCAACTACGCAAATAACAGTTTTACACCATAAATTTAAAATAAATAATCCAACAATTTTGCAATATATAACAATCATTATTGAACCAATAAGGGGCGAAACACTAACCTGAATAATATAATCAAGTTTTATACGTTTATCCTTTTTTATGAGAAGAAGGATCATGATTAGCATCGAAGATAATGCTGTTGTAAACGCTGCTGCTTTTGCACCGCCATATGGAATAAGTATAAAGTTCAATGCAACATTAAAAACTGCCGTTATACAACAAATCCACATATAAGTATTTTCGTGCTTTGACGGAAGTAAAACCATATTCCCGAGGAAGCTACCTCCTATTAAACTAAACGCAAAAGAAAACATAAGAATCATCAATGGTAAAGCTGCATCCAAGTAGCTTGTTCCACCTATTATCATCACAATTTCTCTTGCTAAAACACATACACCCGCAATAGATGGAATTCCAATACACATAAGAAGTGCTAGCGTCTTTTTCAACATTCGATTTACTTTAACATAGTCTCCATCCGCAAAATACAATGACATTCGTGGCATAACAACCCAAGCTAAAGAAGAAACAACTTGGGATATAATGTTTTCTATCTTATGTGCAGTACTATAAATACCAACTTCATAATCGCCTTTCATAAAACCGAGCATTGTTTGGTCTGCACTTGAGAAAATAGTTTGCGCAAGAATCATTACAAACAGAAGCATAATTGGCTTAAAATGTTTTCGCCAGTTCATGTTTTTTGTAAATGCTACATTACAAAACTTCTTTCTATAGAAAATGTTGACAACGTTAGCTCCACTCGAAGAAAAAACCGTGATAGCTGCATACTTCAAGTAATCATCTGGTGTTTTTACCAAAGTAAACATCAGCAATAATGATATTATTTGAAAAAAAATCGTCCGCAATGTTATAAACTTAAAATCTTCCATTGCTGAATTAAGCCAGTCAGCGCCAAGCGTTGTAAATAATATAGAAGTACTTTGAATGACAATAAGTATGCGATAACTATCTAATTGTCGGAAAACAATCAATGAAATGGCAAGAAGAATATATGCAACTATTGTTGTACAAATATTAATTGAAAATATTTCTGACGCTTTTCGTCCAAGAATATTCCTATCACCTCTCGATGAAGAGCATTCTCGGATTGCATAAGTAGTTATTCCTAAAGACGCAATCATTGTAAAATAGCTAATATAAGATGTTCCAAAATTAACCTTTCCAACATTTTCCGGCAATAAAACTCTAGATATATATGGAAAAGTAATTAAAGGAAATAGTATACTTGATACTGTTTTTATGACATTCAATATTGAATTTTTCTTTATGCTTTTTTCTTGCATAATAATTCTTCTCCATTTTTACCATTATGTTTTTCTATCTTTCTAATTATTTTTGCTGGAACACCAGCCACGATACAATTACTAGGAATATCGTGTGTAACAACTGCGTTTGCACCAATAATTACATTATCACCAATATTAATACCAGGCATTATACAAACATTTCTTCCTGTCCAAACGTTCTTACCAATAATAACCGGTCCTTTACTATAGAGTTCTCGCAAATTTGGAGGAATAAGTAATTCTTCATATGTATTTTTTCCATGATAATTATCTGTTATAAATGTATTCACGCCCAACAAACATCCATCACCAATTTCTATTCTATTTACACATGAAATATAGCACCCATCAGTAACCGTTACATTGTTTCCTATTGAAATAAATGATTGAAAAAAGCTATTTTTCTTTCCTTGGTATTCATTAAACACACAAATTTGACATCCTTTTCCAAAATGTGTATTATTACCCAAAGAAATATTCTCTGGAGATAATATATTAAAGTCCTCTTTCATGTAAGTTCCATAACCACAGAATTTTAATTTTCTTTTTTTTAAATACCATCTAGCTTTCTCTTTAATTCTATGAAATGACAAATTTGACAACCCTCTTTTGCATTTTTGAGTTACTATGCTCATTCTCATCCCTCCACATTTTTTTGTACACATCCGTATGCTTTATAAAGTAGAATAGAACAAAATAATAAAATGATGTTCTAAATGAAGGTATTGATGTTACTGTATATGTCATCCAATAAGCGCAACTTATAATAAATAATTCTTTAGATTGATATTTTCGTGGAATAATCAGGACAGAATATACTATCATTATTATATGTGCAACAACCCCAACCAATCCATGTTTTACCATTTGTTCAAACCACAAACTTTCGTAATCCAAAGCTTGGATAGTATATTGATTGGAAACTAGTTCATTAAATTTCTCACCCAAGCCACCAATCGGTGACATCTTCATCAAATTATTAACAGCATCAAGCTGACTTAATCTCATCGTCATATTACTTCCACCTAATTTTGTTTGAACATTCTTATCGATTAGGCTAAGAAATAAATCTGAGTTTTGTTGAATCAATGGCAATATTAATGCAATTCCTACTATTCCTAACAAGAGAAATTTATAGAAACGTTTCTTCTTGAAATCCACTGTCGCTATAAAACAGAATGCAGTAAAAAGCATTGCAGAACGCATTTTTGTTAAAATTACGCATGGAAGACTTAATAACGCTCCCACCAAAGCAACTTTCTTGTAAGGGATATTTCTTTTTGAAGAAACATATAGTATAAATATAAAGGAGCTATACAACCCAAACGTCATTCCTCCACCTATACAGTGTTCAAAAAAAGACATAATTCTATAGCCCCTTCCATTAGCTAATGTATATACTCTTATACCGCCTTCTTTTAATAAAGATTTATATTCAACCAACGGATTATACTGTATGCCATATTCCACTAATCCATATATTGCTGCAAGAAAAAAAACGATAACATATCCTTTCAACAAAAATTTGAAATCATTTTCAGTTTCTATCAAATACCATGATATCCATATTGTTGGAAATGTTTGAATAGCAATGCTAATTGCTCTACTCATTTCATAACTGAAACCTGCCAATCCAACAAAACATGTTACAAGCATGGAAAACATAATCATGACTAAAGGAACAGTATACGGCATTCTCACTTTTGTTCTTATATACCTTTTTCGTTTTATAAGGAATATTAAAAAAAACCAAAATGACATTATCATTCCAATTGTTATTACCGGTAATCCACTAATTGTTATTACCTCGGCCAAATAATACCAATATATCTGATAAATCATAAATAAAAAGTAAGCTTTTTTAAAATTCACCAAACTATAAAGCATTATTAAAAAACCTATACTTATCAATAGCATTATAAATTACTCCTTACTGTTGGAAACTCGCCAGTACTTTCCAATGCTTTTTTTATTGCATTCAAATAAGAATATCCATTAGTTTCATCAGGCTCTAGAAATCCCCCCTCAGCCCATTCATTCCATGCATACATGAATAACATATCTGAATGATATACTTTCTTCGCATGCTCTATTTGTTGGATTAAATATTTTTCAAATTTCTCAGGAGACTCTCCTTTTATTATTGTTGCTTTTTCCTTATATCTAGCTGTATTATCCCATCTAACAAAAGCGCCAGGAATACTATTAGCATTTAATGGTTTCATATTAATTATTTTTTTCCATACATCATCATAATTTAATATTGACGTTTTTTTCTGGTGTCGAAGTGCTATAGGATCATATTTATATGGATCAATTCCCGTTAATTGTTCAAATTTAGACCAAATATTTCTACGAATCTTTTTAAGAAAAGAAAAATGCTTACTAGTTTGATTTTTATCTATAGATTTTAAAGACTTTGCAGTATGTGGTTGCCATTCAATAATATTATCAAATGTCTCATATGCATTGTCATCCTTTATATAGAGATTATTCGTTGCACACATTACTGATAATCCAGGTAAACCAGCTTCAACAGCCAATGTTCTCCAATAATTCATCATTTCAGTAATACACGAAATTGCCTTTGGACGATAAATGACTATTATTGGTTTTCCATCCTTACATATATACCTCTTATCCTTAAAAAACGGCAACAAATAATCGAAATGCTCTTTCCATTCTTTTTTTTCTCCATATTTTTGAGGAATTAATACTTTCCGATCATTACCAGACCATATCTTCGTCCAAGGTTCATTTGCCCAACACACACAAAACGGCATATCAATTTCCTTACATTCAAGCATCTGTTCCATAGGTTTTTCCAATAACATATGTCCATTGAACCAATAATGATAATAGCAAAATCCATAAATTCCATTTTCTTTTGCTATTTTAACCTGCCACTTTTTCACTTCATTATCCAACAAATTATAATAATTATTATTAAGTGGAATTTTGGGTTGATCATGTCCTGCATAAAGAGGATAGGCTGATTTAACATTTGTCCACTCAGTAAATCCTTCTCCCCACCATTTATTATTTTCAGGAATCTCATGAAATTGCGGAAGATAAAATGCTATTATTTTCATCGTTATTTCCCCTTTTTTAGTTTTAATTTTTTCTTTATTCTTGAGATTTTTTCCAAAAAGTTAAATCTACTCCATATAACATCAATCGCGACATAATTTTCTGACATATTAAATGTATGAACGCCATCAAAGTTTTTCTTCAAATCACACTTTATATCTGAGGGAAGAAATTCATCTATAATTTTCTCATTATAATTTGGATATTTTATATCAAACGTTTTAAATACTAATCCACCGCCATATATAGATTTACAATTTTGAAAAACAGCAATGTTTTTCTTTAGCAATTCATCATAAAAAATTTTTCCTGCGGGTCTAGATAAATTCTCAGAAATACTATTCACACAATTCATAGGGGCATGCTGAACATTACTCTCATTTAATAAAATCAAATTCATATGATGTTTCTTCATGCCATCCCATTCGCAAGTTAAGGCATATTTTCCATTATTATCTTCAAAAAAAACTGTATCTACACAATTAGTATTTGAAAGTAAAATTTTATCTTTAACCCACTTATCTGGAAAAACTTCACATCGGTATAAATATAATTTTCCAGACTCTTTCGCTTCTGGACACATATATATTACATTGTCATCCATAAAAACATTTGGAAAAGATAAATGATACGGTTCTTCAATTATTTTTTTCCATTTTGTAAACTTACCATTTATCAATTCGGTATATGCAATACTTCCTTTTAGCGAAAAATAATCATACATTTCGCCAAAGATGTACAATTTTCCATCTTTTTCAAATGGAAATGGATCAGCTACCCAATATGTATAACTATTAGGTATCGTTTTAAATGTAATATTTTTTATATCATGTGTGTGCTTTTCAATTCTTGCCACCGCAACCGCATATTCTCTATTTTTTAATTTCATAAGAAATCCTCTTTTATATAATCATTTATTTCTTTTATAAAAATCTTCAAACCATTTGACAGAATCATTGAGATCATACCCCTTACTTTTTATAATATCTATATGACTTTTTCTGACTATATGAGTCCTAAAAATATAATCTGCCCAAAATTCTGAATTCTCTTTTAATGATAAAAAATGCGCTAATTCTGTAATTTTATGCTCATCAGATAAAGTATCGGACATGAATACAGGCAACCCTGCAGTTTGAGCTTCTATAACAGTTAATGAAAGTCCTTCATATAGAGATGGAAAAATAAAAATATCCATTGCCTGCATTAATTCATGAACGTCGGTTCGATTTCCAAACATAACAACATAATCCGTCAGTTTTCTCATTCTAATAATTTGAATTATATTTTCTTTTTCTTCTCCATCTCCAACAATCCAAAGAAGTGATTTTTTATTTCTTGATAATAATTTTTCAAATATATCTATGACGAAATCGATATTTTTGGATTTTGCCAATCGACCAACATATCCATAAATCACACAATCATCAACTATTTTTTTTTGTCTTATTTTTTTTCTAATTGTCGGATTGTAATCAAATTTTTTTAATTCAATGGAATTGCAAACAAATGTATAATTTTTTTTTCCAAACATATTTTGTGCAGCCATTCTCGAACACGCAAAATGATATTTACTATACTCGTAAATACTATTCTGTAGATATTTCTTCACCGGAATGAATAATTTGTTTGTATTTAATATACCATTCATATAATTTGAACTATGTGAGTGGGCTATAGTATTTTCTATGCCGACCTTTTTTGCGGCTTTTAAGCAAATGAATGTAACTGGCAATGAACCTGTGTTTATGTGAACATAATCAAAACTATATCTTTTTAAAAACTTAACCATGCTTCTGTATAAGTTGTTGTAATCTTTCAAGTTATTTTTTTGTTTTAAAGCCTTAAGTTCATAAATTCTATTTTCCCCTATCAACGTTGCATAAATGCTATCACTTAAGCAATCTTCTTGACAGAATAAAAAGAAAAACTCTATTTCATTTCTATTCATTAAACGATATCTAGAAATCAAAAAGCTCGCTACTCCTCCAAATGAACCTGATCCCCTCAATATTTGCAATACCCTTATTTTCGACATAAACTCAGTCCTCAATTTTTTTGTTCTCAAGCAATCTTAAGTCCGTAGAACATACTCCATCTGTATGTGGCAAAAATATTACATCAATTCCCATTTCAGCTAATTCCACACATGTTTTTTCCCATCTTGAATTGCCTTTCCAATCATCACCAATAAATACCACATCGAAATTATATTTTTCTAATTGAATTCTTTTATCTAACGATTCTGCTATAACAGCTTTATCTACTGCCTTAATATTCTCAACAATATATCGTCTTTCTTCTTGATTAATTATAGGCGTCTTATTTTTATAGCTTCGAACCAACTCATCCGAATTAACTGCCACAATTAAATAATCACAATATCTCTTTGCGTTGTTTATTAAATTCAGATGTCCAACATGAAACATATCATAAACACCCTGTGTATAACCAATTTTATATTTTTTCATTTTTATTCCTCACAAGCCATTTTAATCAATTCACATACTCTTTCTGTCGATTGGCCATCTTCCAAATTTCCCATTTCAGCATGATGCAAATTCATTTGATTAGCAAAATTATCTTGATTGAATGAAGCAATCAAGTCACTAAGTTCACTATTACTTCTACTCAACGGAAAACGCCACTGACTAATTGGAATATCAAAATCTCTATCTTTTCCGTACTTGTCTATATCAGGACAAAATAAAAAACATGGTCTCTTAGTAAAAGAAAAATCCCATATACAAGATGAATAATCCGAAACTAAAATGTCTACAGTATATAACAAATCTTGCATGTCTGGATAATCAGTTGCATTAAATGTATATGAATACTCCATTTGTGGAGCTTTATGTACATTAGGATGAAGTCTTACTAAAATATTCCATTTTCCACCAAACTTATTTTCAATAGCTTGATGTAATTTTTGAAAATCTAAACCGTAATCATTATCATTCCTATTCTTTCTCCACGTTGGTGCATAAAGAAGAATTTTTATATTCTCATTAAAATTAAAATACTTATATACTTTTTTTCTTATCTCATCATTGTTTTGATTTATAATTAAATCCATACGAGGCGTACCATTTATAACAGGGCCATTAAATCCCATTGTCTTTCTGACGCGCCTCTCTGTCATACTTGCACTACCACTAAGGACATGGGAATAATCTCTGTGAAATAGTTCTTCTATTTTTCTTTCTATCCCCGTACAATCTCCTTGTTTTTTATACCCATTGCTTGCATGCCATGTCTGAATCACATACTGATTTTTTCTCCTGCTTAATTCTCCAAACCCCTGAACATTTTGAACAATTACTTTTGAAGTTTTTGCTAGATAATAATATTGAACACTCCTATATTTAACTATTTTTATATTACTATTAATTTTTCCTTCAAATAATTTCGGATTCTTAAAGGCCCATATTATTTCCAAATCAGAACAATCCGTTAACAATTTTTCAGTTATTTGCTTTGGATTACATGAGTACTGCTTTCCATTAAAACTATAGAATAACAAACGCTTCCTTTTAATCGGAAAAAAATCAAAGCAATTCAACAAAGTTCTTAACAGCAAAGTTCCATAATATCGTAAATATAACTTAATCATACTATTCACCTAAAAATAATCTTAAATCTCTGTTTAGTGAAATTCATTACTACTTTTTTCATTAAACATTTCATCAACAATATTTTCTAAATCTAAGCAGAACTTAGCATTATTGCTAAAATTTCTTTCTTCTTTTTTTATATTATTGTAATGTTCAATCACACTACCCAACTCTTTCACATCCTCAACCACAATAATAGTTCCCATTCTATCTTCTACTTCTTTACAAAATTTCATCTGATGATTATTGACGTGTTCATTATATTTATATTGTCTAGGAACAACTATTGGTTTTTTTCCCATTTGCAGTGGCATAATAAAACTCGAAGGTCCCCCATGCGTAATGACTATTCTTGCCTCCTTCACCTTTTTTATCATCTCACTATATGGATATAACTTAGACCATTCACAATTTTTCGGTACGTATGTACAATAACCAATCTGCATAATTACTTTTTCGTCATGCTCAGCTGCCCAATTATCCATATACTTCACAAGTCTATTAAACTGTTGTTCATGAGTTCCGACTGTAACAAATATCATTTAACTCACCGCCCTTAGAAAATACTTCCCAAATTGATAGATTTGGGATAAACAGCTTTCATCTCATCCCATTCCACAATAAACTTATCCGTTACTGGGTAACACAACCTTCCAGCGATGGTGGGTGCATCAATTCTATCAAACACTTCAATATATATATTTTTGGTGCCAAAAAGTTTTCCTAACCAGAAGAAAGGAACCGCACCAGCAGCACCAGAACTAATAATAAGGTCTGGTCTTTCTTTAGGAAGAATTTTTAATGCCCTCCATGAATTTATTATTAATGCTTTAATCGAGCGATTTGATGGAAAATAAAGAGGATAGAACCTTTCATCACTTAAAAGTGATCTTGCGTCTTCTTTATCAAACGTAACCCAAAATCTATCTTTATTTTCCCAAAATGGTTTTAACATATATAAATGTGTAAGATGCCCTCCAGAAGAACCAACTAAGCACACCTTTAATTTCTTATTTTTCATTTTTCTATCCTCAAGTAACCACTTAGCGATTGCCGTACATCTTCTCATAATAGTTCTGATATTCACCGGAAATGATTGTTTCCCACCATTTCCTGTTTTCCAGATACCATTTGATGGTCTTTTTGATTCCATCCTCAAATTTCGTCTCAGGCAGCCATCCAAGCTCATTGTGAATCTTGGTCGGGTCGATTGCATAACGCATATCATGTCCCTTACGATCGCCAACGTGCATGATCAAGCTCTCTGGTTTGCCAAGCTCTTTGCAGATGATCTTCACGATCTCAATGTTCTGTTTCTCATTGTGTCCGCCTACGTTGTAGACTTCTCCAACTTTTCCGTTGTGAATGATCAAATCAATCGCCTTGCAGTGGTCCTCTACATACAGCCAGTCACGGACATTCAGACCCTCTCCATAAACTGGGAGCGGCTTGTCTGCCAGTGCATTTGCGATCATCAGCGGGATCAGTTTTTCCGGGAAATGATATGGTCCATAGTTGTTGCTACATCTTGAGATAGTCACAGGCAGGCCATAAGTTCTGTGGTATGCCAGGACCAGAA
>OGYI01000651.1_pt1 | contig 42005 bp, 39 predicted proteins | sample 1576521 | NCBI WGS metagenome assembly OGYI01 (sample SAMEA3541484, study PRJEB24748) | human gut metagenome | biome: human gut; feature: human-associated habitat; material: faeces | place: China | collected 2012
TAAGAGTTCCGGACCACCTACATCTTCATGTGTGCCAGGTCAATGTAGGTGGTCCGGAACTCTTACAGATCTGCTGTGGCGCTGACAATGTAAAAGCTGGCGGAAAATTCCCAGTTGCCATGATTGGCGCGAAAGTATATGCAACTGCAAAAGACCATGTGACGATCGAGGGCGTGGCTACCATTAAAAAGGGTAAATTGAGAGGTTATGAGTCCCAGGGTATGCTGTGTTCCGGTACCGAGCTTGGCTTAAACGAGGATCTGTATCCGGGCGCCGGTTACAACGGATTGCTGGTTTTGCCGGAGGATGCGGAAATTGGTTCGGATGTCAAAGAACTGACCGGCTTAAATGATTGGATCTTTGATGTTTCTATCACTGCAAACCGTCCGGACTGCCAGAGTATTTTCGGTCTGGCAAGAGAGGTTGCCGCCGCACTGGGCGAGCCGCTCAAGACACCGGCACTGGATTACACTGAGACAGAAGTTGAGAAAGAAGGCTTCAACGTAACGGTAGAAGCACAGGATCTTTGCCCGCGTTACATTGCACACTATGTATATGACGTAAAACTGGGTCAGTCCCCAGCATGGATGAGACGCCGTCTGGCTCTGGTAGGGAATAATTCCATTTCCAATATTGTTGATATTACAAACTATATCATGCGTGAGTTAGGTCAGCCGCTTCATGCGTTTGACTGCGATTATCTGGAGGGCAATGCGATCAACGTAAGACGCGCGGCCGAGGGCGAGAAGATCGTGACGCTGGATGAGAAAGAATTTACCTTAAATCCGAACAATCTGGTTATCTGCGACGGCAAAAAGCCGGTAGCACTTGCCGGAATCATGGGTGGTTTAAATTCTGAGATCCGTGATACCACGACGGAAGTGATGTTCGAGGCAGCTAAATTTGCCCGTGACAACATCCGCAGAAGCTCCCGTGCATTAGGACAGGGATCCGACGCGAGCCAGCGATATTCTAAGGGCGTCGATGAGTACACAACCGAGATGGCGATGAAACGTGCCCTGCACCTGGTTGAGGAGCTGGGAGTTGGTAAGATTTCCAAGACCCATAAAAATGTAAATACCAGAAACTCCTTAGAGCCGGCTACCTTCAAGACAAGTGTTAAGAAAGTAAACGCTGTTCTGGGTATTACCGTTCCGGACGAGGATATTTTACGCATCCTGACTGGCTTAAACTTCCAGCCGGAGATCAACGGCGACGAACTGACCATGCATTTCCCGGCATACCGCGAGGATATGGAAGATTATCCGGATGTTGCCGAGGAAGTGATCCGTATGTACGGCTACGATCACATCACATCGACCTTCATGCCGAGTGCTAAGGTGACGATCGGTGGAAGCAACCTGCGTCAGAGAACAATTCTGAAAGTAAAGAGAACGCTGTGCAGTGTTGGCGCATTTGAGGGAATCCACTATTCCTTCTTCTCCCCGTCGGATCTGGATGAAATGGGATTTGCAGAGGACGCGCCAGAGCGCAAGGCGATCCGCATCATGAATCCGATCAACGAGGATCTGTCCCTGATGAGAACAACACTGGCACCGCAGATGATTCATGCGATGGGACGCAACCAGAAGAGAGGCATCTTCGAGGGACGTATCTTCGAGATTGGAAATGCATTTATTCCGAAGTCCCTGCCTCTGACGGAATATCCGGAAGAGCGAGAGACGCTGTGCATCGGTGCATTTGGTAAGGAAGAGTCCTTCTTTACCTTAAAGGGAATGGCAGAGGCAGTTGCCGATGTTTTAAATATTACTTTTAACTATGAAAAAGCAGAGAAACCGTTCCTGCATCCGTATCAGACCGCAGCGATCTTCTGCGAGGGCGAGGAGATTGGTTACCTCGGTAAGGTAAAATATGAGATCATGAAGGAAGAGGCAATGCGCGAAGATGCGTATGTGTTGGAGATCAGCATGAAAGCGCTGGAGAAATGGTATGGAAAAGCCAAAGTATTTGAGCCGCTTCCAAAATTCCCGGAGGAAAAACGTGATCTGGCGCTGGTTATGGACAAAGACATCACCTGCGGACAGGTTGAGGGCTGTATCCGCGAGGCTTGTGCTTACGTCAAGGATGTTAGCCTGTTCGACGTATACGAGGGCAGACAGATCGCAGCCGATAAGAAATCGATGGCATTTACCGTTCTCTTCACTCCGAAAGAAGAGGCGTTCAAGGCAGATACCGTTGACGGATATGTCAAGAAAGTGCTGAAACAGCTGAATAAGACGTATGGAATTGAGCTGAGAAGCTGATTTTGAAGGAAAGAAAAGGCTGCTGTCCAGAGAGAGAAACTTTGGACGGCAGTCTTTTTGTGTAATAGGAAATTCCTTGGAATTCCCTATTACACAAAAAGGCACTAACGTGCCAATGATGCGCACTCGCGCGAAGCAGAAACATGTCGCAAGCGACCGCGCTCGGCGCGAGAATGTGCCAAGGCACATTCTTTTTCACGTTCATAAAAAAATGTTTGATGATAAGTTTGATTACGCTTCATTTTCTATTCGTATAATCACAATATCATTTAATTTCAAAACCATATTTTTCTGCGGAAGCACCGACAGATCATCGCGCAGCACCAGAAATATCTTGATATTCTGCTCTTCTTCCATCTCTTCAATGGTTTTTCCGGCATACCGTTTATCGACGAAAACCTCGGCAATTTCCTGAATATCCGCGTCCTTCATGCTGGACAGGCTGCTCTTGCGCTGGTACTGTTCGACGAAACCGGCGCTGATGATACCGGTTGGGATCGCGACGGCACCGACTCCGAGGTAGGCGATGCAGATCGCCATCACGCGCCCAAGCGTTGTGACCGGGTAAATATCGCCGTAACCGACGGTCAGCAGCGTGGACATACTCCACCAGATGCCGCTGAATGCATTGCGGAAAATGTCCGGCTGAGCGTTGTGCTCGACACTATACATGCACATGCTGCTCGCCAGCATCAGCACCATGACGATGAACACAGAGGAAATGATCTGATTCCGTTTTTCATAGAGTACGGTGGTAATGATGTTGAACGAGTCGTATTTCGCATTGAGCCGGAACAGATGGAAAATCCGCGCCACGCGCAGCATACGGAAAATGATGAAGCCCGACAGAAAAAAGACCGGGATGATCGTCAGCAGATCCACCACTCCATCAAAGGAAATGAGAAAGCAGAACCGGGCGCGTCCCGGCGTTTTTTCTGGATAGAGATAGTCGGCAGTCCAGATGCGCAGCGCGTATTCAATACAGAAAATCAGGACACTGGCATGTTCCAGCATGGTAAACAGACCACCGAAGGATGTTAATTGATCGAATGTTTCCAGAAACGTGACAATGATATTGCAGATGATCGTGAAGGTGATGAAAATATCGAATGCACGGCTGATACGGTTGCTCTTGTCGCCGATCTGGATGATGTTAAATATTTTTTCTTTCATAGTGGATATTTTTATAATAATTTTTGGGTGAATGTGTTTCCCTGTTGGTATAAAAGAGGGGGGTATCTCAGTCGAGAAGACTCCCACCTCTTCAGGTGGTGAGTAATAGCAAATTTGTCTCAGTGGGAGTTAGGTCTCCGACTGAGATAAACGCTCCGCGAGGATGCGCAGTGATTCTGATAGGAATATGTCAGCTTCTCTGACCAGAATCACGCGCCAAGTCTCACGGGCGTTCGACTTGAATGAAAATATCTGTTAAGACAAAATGCAGGTTGTTCAATTTTTGCAACTGTTTTCTCTTGACTTATAATATTATATGCCATATAATATATAAAAGCATATATTATACAGCATATAATATATGAAACAAAATAATATAGCGAATCTGTAAAGATAATTGCATGACAATTTTTGGTTAAATCCAGATTTTGCAGAAAGGGTGTGGTGAAATGGTCTTTAATACAGGTGCAGCTCTTTTGGATGCGATTGTTCTGGCAGTTGTGTCACGGACAGAGGAAGGCACTTATGGTTATAAGATTACACAGGATGTGCGTGAGACGATAGAAGTGTCTGAATCAACCCTCTATCCAGTTCTTCGAAGACTTCAAAAAGATGGGTGTCTTGAAGTGTACGACAGACAATATGATGGGCGCAATCGAAGATATTATAAGGTGACTTTGGCAGGAAGGGAAAAGCTTGATATGTATCGGACAGAATGGACACAATATATGAACAAGATCAATCAGTTATTTGCAGGGGGTGAGAAGTAATGAACCGAATCGAATATATGACAAAACTGGCATCGCTTTTACAGGACATCCCGGAAGTAGAGCGAAGAGATGCTATGAAGTATTACAATGATTATTTTGATGAGGCCGGCGAAGAGAATGAAGAACAGGTTATCCGGGAATTTGGCGCTCCGGAGGAAGTGGCAGAGAATATAAAAGCAGATTTAAAAGGCAAGACGGAAAATACAACGCATGGTCATCAGGAAGAATATCAGTCAGCAGGACAGCAATATCAGATGAATCATCAGGAGAATAAGCAGTCATCGGAATATCAGTATGGGACATCAGATGATCAGAAAAAGAAAAATACCCGTATTGGAAAAATTGTTTTAATTGTGGCTCTTGCGATAATTATAGGACCGGTCTTGATTCCAATTATCGGAGGTATTCTGGCTGCAGGACTGGCAATGGTGTTAACTATCATTGTTGGAGTATTTGCATTGGTTATTGCCGGGGCTGCCATTGCAATTGTAGGAATTTCGCTGGTAATATCCGGTTCCGTTATACTTCTGCCACAGACAGCCGCAGGATTGGCATTGATTGGCAGCGGTCTGATCATAATGGTTCTTGGTGTGATTGCAACAGTAGGATTTGGAAAACTCTGTGAAGTAGTACTCCGTGGACTGGCAAAGGGAATGAAGTACCTCTGGGAAAAGATTTCTCATAGAAAGGTGGTAGCGTGAAGATGAAAAAAGGATGGAAAATATTCTGGCTGACCTGTGGTATTACGTTGGTAGTCGGTATTGCACTTTTAGGCATTGGACTGGGAATGGGCGCAACGATGGAAATAGTGAAAGAACGTGCTCCAATAAAAGAGACTTATAGTCCGAATATTCAGGAAAGCTATCAGGGCATCCGAGAATTGGATCTTGACATAGCAACAGGCGAGATAAAAATATTAAAAGCACCAAAAGAACAGCAGGAGATTACTGTAGAAACACAAAAAATATCCAAAAGTCTTAAGTTTAAGTGTTATGAAGAAGAGGGAGTATTAAATATTACAACAAATAAAAAAGTCTGGAACTGGATTTACGCGCGAAATCATGCACAAGATGCAAAAATATATATTTATATTCCAGAAGGCTATAAGCTGGAAGAATTAGAGATGAATCTGAGTGCAGGCAGCATTTATATAGAAGATATCCATACAGAAGATTTAGATATAGATGTAGATGCCGGTGAGGTTCAAGTGGAGTCTTTTCTGACAAATGATCTGACAATGAATTGTGATATGGGGCTGATCGAAGCGCTCGGAAAGACACTGGGAGATGCAGATCTTGAAAGTGGCGTCGGGGAGATTAACTTTACTGCCATCGGTAATGAGACAGATTATAATTATGATCTGAATTGCGACATAGGAAGTATTGTGTGTGGCGAAAGAGAATTTACGGAGATTGGAAGTGAATATCAGATTGAAAATCAGTCCGATAAGACAATGTCAATTGAATGTGGAGTTGGGGAGGTAAATGTTCAATTTCAGGCAGAACAATAATAGGAAATGTGAAAAAATAAGCCGAAGGTAAATGTTTTGGCGAATAAGAAATACAGATGTGTTAACAATACTGGTGTAGAAAAATATGTTTCGGCCATATGAAGGAAAGGAGTTTGCCATGGCAAAAAAGAAGAATACACCAGTTCGTCTGGATCAGCTTACAGAAGAAGAGAAGATGAAATATGAGATAGCCGATGAGTTAGGACTTTTAGATAGGGTTATGAAAGACGGATGGAAATCGTTGTCATCAAAAGAAACTGGGAGAATTGGTGGAATACTTGCCAGAAAAAGGAAAAATCGAAGTAAGAAGTAACAAAAATATTACAAAAAATATTACGAATATTAACAAATGTGAACATTTTACAAGAAACCTTGAAAAACATAGAATCGTTTGCTATAATCGAACAGCTACAAGATGTTGACAAATATGAGTGAGATTATGAGCAAAAAGATAAGTGTTTTAGATATATCCATTGATAATTTTACAGCAAAAGAAGCTATGCAGGAAGCGCTTGCTTATATGGAATCGGATCTGGTGAGTGTAATCGAACTTGTGACGATAGAAAGTCTTATGGAACTGGGAACAGAGGCTGAGTTAAAAGAAGAGATCGAGAATTTCGACCTTATACTGGCTGGTAACAAGACAATTCTGGAAGCAGCAGAGATTACAGATCACAAGTGTCTGCGAGAGACGGAAGACAAAACATTTTTAAAGATGTTTTTAAGATATCTGGCAAGAAAGCATAAGCGGGTATATCTTTTGGTGGAATCGGAAGAAGAAGGACAGAAGATGTTCGGACATTTTGAAGAGTATTACAGAGGAACCCAGATTGTAGGTATGGCGAAAGTATCTGCAAAGAATCGGGCAGATGATATGCTGATCAATGCGATTAATGGCGAGGAAGTAGATTGTGTCTTGTCGGCACTTTCTTCACCGCTGCAGGAAGAACTGATTTCCAAGAATCGTAATGTGATGAATGCAAGAGTATGGCTTGGACTTGGAAAAGATGGAATTCCAGTGGCAGCGAAAGGCATTGGTGGGGGCAGAATCGGTCAGTTTTTTATGAAACAGATTTTTAAGAAGGAAATTGAAAAGAGTAAAAAAAGAGGAAACTAACAAAAAAACTGTAGTTTTCTCTTTATTTTTTTGTCAAAATATATTAATATAGAATTTGAGAATATGCTCTTTTACTAAAAAACAGGGCACTTTGTTGTGAAAAATGCATATTGATATGAGTGGAGGAGATGGATATGATATCTAATCAGATACTTCAAAACACAATTGAAGGATTGAAAGGAATTACAAGAATTGACTTCTGTGTGATGGATACAGATGGGAAACCGCTTGCAAGTACGATGACAGAACAGGAGAATTATGAAGAAGAAGTGCTGGCCTTTGTGGATTCTCCGGCAGATAGCCAGGTTGTGCGTGGATATCAGTTTTTTAAGATCTTTGAAGAACATCAGTTGGAATATGTGCTGTTGGCGAATGGTGGCAGTGATGATGTGTACATGGTTGGAAAGATTGCAGCATTTCAGATCCAGAATCTGTTAGTTGCATATAAGGAGCGTTTTGACAAGGATAATTTCATTAAGAATTTGCTTTTGGATAACCTGCTTCTTGTAGATATTTACAATCGTGCCAAAAAATTACATATTGACACAGAAGTGCGTCGTGTTGTATTTATAATTGAGACGGATCATGAGAAGGACAGCAATGCTCTTGATAATGTACGTAATCTTCTGGGAAACAAATCAAAAGATTTTGTGACAGCAGTAGATGAGAAGAATATTATCATTGTGAAGGAACTTGAGCTTGAAGACGGGCACAAGGAACTTGAAAAGATGGCGAACGGTTATCTGACACTGTTGAAAGATAATGGGGAAGAAGACGCCCTGATCGCATATGGTACCGTCGTACATGATATCAAAGAGGTATCTAAGTCTTATAAAGAGGCGAAACTGGCGCTTGATGTAGGTAAGATATTCTTCAGCGAGAGAAATGTTATTGCTTACAGTGCGCTTGGAATCGGAAGATTGATTTATCAGTTGCCGATTCCACTCTGTAAGATGTTCATCCGTGAGATTTTTGAGGGGAAATCGCCAGATGACTTCGACGAAGAGACATTAGCAACTATTAATAAGTTCTTTGAGAACAACCTGAATGTATCAGAAACATCCAGACAACTGTATATTCATCGTAATACGCTTGTATACAGACTGGATAAACTTCAGAAGAGCACAGGACTTGATCTTCGTGTGTTTGAGGATGCCATTACTTTTAAAATCGCTCTTATGGTAGTGAAATATATGAAGTATATGGAATCGATGGAGTATTAAATAATTAGGAGGAAACTATGATCGAATTAAAGGACGTAACCAAAGAGTACTCGAAGGGAATCTCTGCGCTAAATGGCATCAACCTTAAGATCGAGCAGGGCGAATTCGTATTTATCGTAGGTGACAGTGGATCGGGTAAGTCAACACTTATCAAATTGATCATGAAGGAGCTGGAGCCTACATCAGGTACTATTGTTGTGAACGGACATAATCTGGGTCGCATGCGCCATAGAAAAGTCCCGATGTACCGAAGAAATATTGGAGTAGTGTTCCAGGATTTCAGACTTTTAAAGGATCGTAATATCTATGAGAATATTGCTTTTGCACAGAGAGTTACAGAGACCTCTGCAAGAGTGATCAAGAAAAAAGTACCGGCAGCATTGTCACTGGTGGGACTTGCACAGAAGTACAAAGCATTTCCAAAGGAGTTATCCGGTGGAGAGCAGCAAAGAGTAGCGATTGCAAGAGCAATCGTGAATGAACCGGCGATTCTTCTCGCTGACGAGCCTACAGGAAATCTGGATCCGACAAATTCATGGGAGATCATGAAGCTTTTGGAGGAGGCGAATGACAGAGGAACTACCGTTTTGGTCGTAACTCATAATCAGGAAATTGTAAACGAGATGAAGAAGCGAGTTGTTACGATGAAAAAGGGAGTCATTGTAAGCGACGAGAAAAAAGGTGGGTATAATAATGAAAATTAGTACTTTTGGATATTCTATGAAGCAGGGTGTCAAGAACATAGGGAGAAATAAGATGTTTTCCATTGCATCTATTGCGACTATGTCAGCTTGTATTTTCCTGTTTGGCCTGTTTTATTCTATTGTTATGAATTTTAATTATATCGTACAGAAGGCAGAAGAGGGAGTTGCCATTACGGTATTTTTTGATCAAGAAGCAACACAGGAACAAAAAGATAACATTGGAGCTCAGCTTAAGAATGAAGACGGAGTATTAAGCGTCACTTATGTGAGTGGTGATGAAGCATGGGCAAAGTTCCAGAAGCAATATTTCCAGGGATCAGAAGAAGCAGCAGAAGGATTTAAAGATGATAATCCGCTTGCAAATTCTGATAACTATGAAGTATATATGTCTGATGTTTCCAAACAGAAAGATGTAGTAAGTTTTGCAGAAAGCCTGGATGGAGTCCGTAAAGTCAATAAATCAGATGTCGTTGCGAAGACGCTGACCAGTGTAAATAAACTGGTAGGTTATGTATCAGTTGCCATTATTGGAATTCTGTTAGCGGTATCTATTTTCCTGATCAGTAATACAGTTACCATGGGTATTACTGTCAGAAGAGAAGAGATAGCTATTATGAAATATATCGGAGCGAAGGATGGATTTGTCCGAGCACCGTTCGTGTTTGAAGGATTGCTCATCGGAGCAATCGGAGCTGTGATTCCACTTGGAATTCTGTACTTTGTATATGAGAAGGCAATTCACTATATTCTTGAGAAGTTCCATCTTCTTCAGAATATCATTAATTTCCTTCCGGTCACACAAGTATATAGAACACTTTTACCAGTAGGAATTCTTTTGGGAGTGGGAATCGGTTTTGTAGGAAGTTTCTTTACAATCAGAAAACATCTGAAAGTATAATAACATACGTACTGAATTGATAAGGGGGTACATATGATAAAGGGGAAGAAAATTATCAGTGCTTTACTGATCGGTACATTATGCCTGGGAATGTCGACACAAGTAAGAGCTACCGAGATTGATGACACGAAGCAAAAGGCTGAAGAACTTCAAAAACAGAAGGAAGCGGCAGAATCGGAACAGAAGTCACTGGAAACGCAGCTTATGGCAATTGTTTCGGAGATGGAAGATACGAAAGATCAGATTTCTCAGAAGGAAGAAGAGCTGGGGCAGAAAGAAGAGGAGCTTTTTGAGGCTCAGGCTCAGGAAAATGATCAATATGAGAGTATGAAAAAGCGTATCAAATACATGTATGAGAATGGAAATACAAAATTTGTTGATATTTTATGTCAGTCAAAAGATATTGGCGAATTTTTGAATAATGCAGAATACATATCCACTATATCATCATATGACAGAGAACAATTGGTGGCATATCAGCAGATTCGCAAGAAAGTTCAGGAACAGCAGGCTGCACTGGAAGAGGAGTATGCAAAACTTGAAGACCTGCAGAATGATCTGATTGCAAAACAAACGAATGTCGAGAGCTTGAAAGCCAGCAAGGAAAGCGAGATTTCAAGTATCAGCGGAGAGCTGGAGCAGACGAACCAAAAGCTTGCAGAACTTCAGGCGGCCGCAGAAGAGGCGGCAAGAAAACAGAAAGAAAAAGAAGCCGCAGCTGCAGCAGCAAAGAAGAACAATAATAGTGGAAGTGCGGGAGGAGCTGTAGTCAGCGGAAATGGAATGTTTACGCATCCTTGTCCGGGATATAGTCGTATTTCCAGCACATTTGGATATCGTAATGCGCCACTTGCCGGAGCCAGTACAAATCACAAAGGAGTTGATTTTGCGGCATCAACTGGAACACCGATTTATGCGGCAGCAGCCGGAACTGTAACTTCAGCAGGTTACAGTGGTAAGGCTGGAAATTTGATTATTATTAACCATGGAAATGGACTTCTGACTTATTATATGCACTGCAATACAATTTTTGTGTCAGCAGGACAGAAGGTCAGTAAAGGACAGAATATCGGGCAAGTAGGAACAACAGGAAACTCTACGGGACCGCATTTGCATTTTCAGGTGATGAACAATGGAAAACCGGTAAATCCGATGAATTACTTGTAGAAAAATAAGCCTCTGGCAGGATTGCAGAGGCGTTCTTGAATCAAATTGAATTTAAGACAGACGGGACTAAAAATATGAAAAATAAAAAAGGATTTTTACAGGGGGCGCTTTGTGGCGCCCTTGCCATGTTATTGGCAGCAGGACTGGTATCATGTGGATTAAAAGCAAAAAACAGCAACAGTGGAGAGAAAGATACAACAGAAGCAATCAGTTCAGAGACCGATAAAAAGCTGGAAAAACTGGAATCTTTGATCAACCAGTATTATCTGAAAGATGTAGATCAAGATGAACTTCAGCAGGGAATTTACGAAGGATACATTGCCGGATTGAATGATCCGTATTCTGTATATTATGATGAAGAAGCTACGAAGAGTTTTCAGGAATCTACAGATGGAGAATATGAAGGTATTGGTGCGGTGATGTCGCAGAATAAGGAGACTGGAATCATTACCATCAGTCAGGTATATGAAGGTTCACCTGCAGAACAGGCTGGAATGAAGGATAATGATATTCTCTATAAAGTAGAAGATGAGGAAGTGACAGGAAAAGATCTGACAGAAGTCGTCAGTAAGATAAAAGGAGAAAAGGGAACGGATGTTAATTTGACAGTTCTTAGAGGTGACGACAGAGAAGAGGTTGCAGTAACAGCAACCCGCGATACGATTGAGTATCCTACAGTAAGCTCTAAGATGCTGGATAATGGAATTGGGTATCTTAGAATTACAGAATTTGATTCCGTGACATATGACCAATATAAGAATGCCTATAATGACCTGAAAAACCAGGGAATGAAAGGAATGGTCGTAGATTTGAGAAGTAATCCAGGCGGAAGTCTGAGTATTGTGTGTAAAATATTAGATGAGATTCTTCCAGAAGGAAAGATTGTATATACTCAAGACAAAAACGGAAAAGAAGAAGACTTCAAATCAGATGAAGAGCATCAAATCGATATTCCAATGACTGTTCTTGTAAATCAATATAGCGCCAGTGCTTCTGAGATTTTTGCAGGTGCGATTCAGGATTATGATCTGGGTGCAATTGTGGGAACGCAAACTTATGGAAAAGGTGTTGTACAGCAGATCTTTGATTTGAAAGACGGAACTTGTGTGAAACTTACAATTGCCAAATACTTTACGGCAAAAGGTCAGGATATTGATGGAAAAGGAATTACACCGGATGTAGCAATTGATTATCAGGTAGATGAAAACAATCCGGAAGCAGATAATCAGTTGAATAAAGCAATTGAAACCCTACAGGGAGAGATGCAGTAAGCAGCTTAATTGGGGACACCGTTAATCGCAGATGGGGACGTAGCAAACTTTTAAAATGCTACGTCCCCAATTAAGTTGCCAAGCATACGACAAAAAGGTCCGGTGGACCTTTTTTAGTTAAAACTGTGAAAATTTTGATCCCATCCACGGCCGGATTCCGGCAATCATTTTTTCGTCAGGCTCAATCAGAATATTATACATCTGCTGATTTAGAAAAATAATGATGGAATAAATTGCCGCATTTCCCTCTCCGGAAGTATAATCACAGGTTTTTACTGGCTTAAAAGAAGCAAGCTTACTGGATCCTTTTGGAGCGATCATCTCAGCTTCTTTGATATCAAAAGAGCAGAGTTCTTTTCTTTTTGACTTGCTGTAAATTGCGGTGATGTCCAGTTCATGGTTGACCAGTGAATACTCATACTCAACACTAAGATTTGGAAAAATGTAAAAATAAGCAGTGACACCAAGTACTACAGCGATGATAATAGACAGAAATCCTAGAAACAGAGCACCGATCGTTAGAAATAAAATTATGAAAACTACAACGATGATGCGAATAACTAACGGATTTCCTTTTTGTTTTTTTGTTATAAGTTGTTCATGAAAATTATCATTCATGTGAAACATTCCTTTCTGATTGTAAGTAATTCAGTATCATGATCGCAATTTTAAAGGTCATAGCGTCCTCGAACTGACGAAGGTCAAGACCTGTTTTTTTTTCGACTTGTTCCAGTCGGTAAATAAGTGTATTGCGATGCATATGAAGCTGTCGTGCAGTTTCTGCAATGTTCAGGTTGTTCTGGAAGAATTTGTCGATGGCAGCTAAAGTGTCCTTATCTAAATGTTCGGAAGTTATATCACCGAATATCTCAAAAAGAAAATCTTCGCAAAGTTTTTCAGGCAACTCGTGAATCAATCGTCCAATCCCTAACTTGTTAAAAGGAAATACAGATTGTTCTGAATAAAAAAGTTTACCAACTCTCAATGCAAGCGCAGTCTGTTTATAAGCAGAAGGAAGGGCGTGCAGATCGGGAATAAGATCGCTGTAGGCAATCTGTACATGAGTCAGCGCTTCCATACTCAGAGTATCAATCATGGTATGTGCCAGATCGTGAATATCTTCGGATGTGCAGCCATCTTTTGCCGGATAAAGCATTGCAAGTTGAAATTCATTTACAGGAACGAGATATATTTTTTCTTGAAATGGAAACAACTGTTTCAATACCTCTGTAACTGTTTCGTCCATTTTTTTTGAGGATTCGAGCAAAAAAAGATAACGAGGTTTTACAGCACGAATATGTAATCTGGCGGCACGTTCACTAATCTCGCAATCCTGTGCAGTACCTGTCATGAGATTTAACAAAAAATAATTCTTGTTATACTTCTCTTTATAAGCAGCACAAAGAGAACGAATCTGCCGGATTGACTCGTCTATCTTCTCTTTGGAAGCTTCCGGTTGTATGTGAATATCCAAAGCGATGCCGGTTGCCCGTGTAAGCTCTTCTAATGCTTTGGAAAGTTCCTGAGATTGCTCCATAAAAATAACCCTCTTTTGCATAAATTAGAAAGAGCTGCACCTTCGTACAGCTCTTTCATTGTATCTTCCATAACAGTAGAACCGTTATTGTTATTTTATACGATTAGTTTGCAATCGTCAACTCTGTCTCTTTGTCGAAGATATGAATCTTGCTCATGTCAAATGTGAAGGAAGCTTTGTCTCCGCTTCTGAGCTCTGTTCCGGAACCAACTCTTGCAGTTACCTGAGTTCCTGCAACATCGAAGTATAAGAATACTTCAGCTCCAAGAAGCTCATATACGTTAATTGTAGAGTGAACAGTACCTGCATTCTCACCTGTAAATGTAGCTGCAACATGTACATCCTCCGGACGGATTCCGAGGATAACTGTCTTTCCGGCATATCCTTTATCGATGAGAGCCTGTTTTTTATCAGCTGGCACTGGAAGCTCATGTCCACCAACAGAAAGTGTAACATCAGATCCATTAACCTTAACTTCAGCATCTAAGAAGTTCATCTGAGGTGATCCGATGAATCCAGCTACGAACAGGTTGCATGGTTTTGTATAGAGGTTCTGAGGTGTATCTACCTGCTGAACAACTCCATCTTTCATAACAACAATTCTTGTACCAAGAGTCATAGCCTCTGTCTGGTCATGTGTTACATAGATAATTGTAGCACCTAAATTCTCATGCAGTTTTGCAATCTCAATACGCATCTGAACACGAAGTTTTGCATCCAGGTTTGAAAGAGGCTCGTCCATAAGGAATACCTTTGGTTTACGAACGATTGCACGTCCCATAGCGACACGCTGTCTCTGTCCACCGGAAAGAGCTTTTGGCTTACGGTCAAGCAGTTTCTCAAGGTCGAGGATTCTTGCTGCCTCGCGAACTTTTTTGTCGATTTCGTCTTTTGGTACTTTACGAAGTTTCAGTCCGAATGCCATGTTGTCATATACTGTCATATGTGGATAAAGAGCGTAGTTCTGGAATACCATAGCGATATCTCTGTCTTTTGGCTCTACATTATTCATTACTTTTCCGTCAATCTTCAGTGTACCGCCGGAAATATCCTCAAGACCTGCGATCATACGAAGTGTTGTTGATTTTCCACATCCGGAAGGTCCAACGAAGATGATGAACTCTTTGTCAGCGATTTCAAGATTGAAGTCTTTAACTGCCTGGAATCCATTAGAATATACTTTCTGGATTCCCTCTAATGATAAACTTGCCATTTTGTGTAATCCTCCTTAAAGAAAATAAATAGTTCTCTTTTAATCTGATATCAGTATAGAACAAATGGGAGGGAGGTACAATGTAAGCAGTGACTAAAAAATTGGTGAAATGATGTACATTTTGACTAGTTGAATCTAATATTTTACTAAATATTGTCAGAAACGCACTACATATCTCCCAGCATTCATCTGTTCTCCATACTCTGAGCATTCGAATGAGCCATTTAAAGCAAACATCATGTTCGTGTGAGTGCTCCATGATGTTTATGTCTCATTTTCATAGAGTATAAGTCAAACAGATGAAAGGCTGGGAGATTTTATACGCGGAAGGATTTGATATTTTGTTTTATGATAAAATATTAGATTAATTGTTTAAAATGCAAAGAGGGATTGATTTCTTGTCAAGTGAGCTACTAGTGTGGTAAAATAAATTAAATATGTAATTTCTAACAAAAGTAATAAAGATAGAAGCAGGAGGATGAGATTGTGATTAATCAGTTAATTGCGAATATTAAGAAGACGGGCGCGCCGATCGTGGTTGGTCTGGATCCAATGTTAAAATATATTCCGGAGCATATCCAGAAGAAGGCGTTTGCTGAGTTTGGTGAGACACTTGAGGGAGCTGCAGAGGCTATATGGCAGTTCAATAAGGAAATTGTGGACAAGACTTATGATCTGATTCCAGCTGTGAAACCTCAGATTGCTATGTATGAGCAGTTCGGTATTCCGGGACTTGTTGCATTTAAGAAAACAGTAGATTACTGTAAATCAAAAGGATTGGTTGTAATCGGAGATATCAAACGTGGAGATATCGGATCAACCTCTTCTGCTTATGCGGTTGGACATATTGGTAAGGTGCAGGTAGGAAGCAAGACTTACGCACCATTTGATGAGGACTTTGTGACAGTCAATCCATATCTTGGATCTGATGGTGTGAATCCGTTTATAGATGTATGCAAAGAGGAAAAGAAAGGTCTTTTTATCCTTGTTAAGACTTCTAACCCGTCAAGTGGAGAGTTCCAGGATCAGATGATCGACGGACGTCCGCTCTATGAGCTGGTCGGTGAAAAAGTTGCACAGTGGGGAGAAGACTGCATGGGTGACGAGTACAGCTACATTGGAGCAGTTGTCGGAGCTACTTATCCGGAGATGGGAAAAGTACTTCGTAAAGTGATGCCGAAATCTTACATCCTTGTGCCGGGATATGGTGCGCAAGGAGGAAAAGGAAAAGACCTGGTACATTTCTTTAATGAAGATGGACTTGGAGCAATCGTAAACTCTTCTCGTGGAATCATTGCGGCATACAAGCAGGAAAAATACGCAAACTATGGTGAAGAAGCATTTGCAGATGCATCCAGAGCAGCAGTAGAGGACATGGTTGCTGATATTAGAGGCGCATTGGAGGCAAGATAAGATGGCGGATAAGAAAAAAGAACAGGCAATGGTTGTTTCTCAGGAGCAGATCGCTGATGGGATTTTCAGCATGTGGATTCATACAGAGGCAGCGCAGAGTGCCAGACCTGGACAGTTTATTTCTATGTATACAAAGGATGCAACAAAGTTATTGCCTCGTCCGATCAGTATCTGTGAGATTAACAAAGAAGACAGTCGCCTTCGTGTTGTATACAGAGTGACTGGAGAGAATACAGGAACAGAAGAATTTTCAAAGTTAAAAACAGGAGATGCAATCCCGATCATCGGACCTCTTGGAAATGGATTTCCGTTTGAAGCGGCTGAAGGAAAGAAAGTATTTCTTATGGGTGGAGGAATTGGTGTACCACCGATTCTGGAACTTGCAAAACAGATGAAATGCGACAAAAAGCAGATTGTCGTAGGCTATCGTGATGCACAGACATTTTTAAAGGAAGAGTTCGAGCAGAACGGTGAGTTATACATTTCCACAGAGAATGGAAGTGTCGGAACAACGGGAAATGTTATGGACGCAATCCGTGAAAATGGACTGGAAGCGGATATGATCTATGCCTGTGGACCGACTCCTATGCTTCGTGCGATCAAGCAGTATGCCGAGGAACATAAGATTGTATGCTATATATCTCTGGAAGAGCGTATGGCATGTGGAATTGGTGCCTGTCTTGGCTGTGTGTGCAAGACAAAAGAGAAAGATGCCCACAGCAATGTGTGCAACAAGCGAATCTGTAAAGATGGTCCGGTATTCCTTGCTACGGAGGTGGAAATCTAATGAATATGAATGTAAACATCGCCGGAGTAGAATGGAAGAACCCGGTTACAGTAGCATCTGGAACATTTGGTTCCGGAGAAGAATTTTCTGAATTTGTGGATCTGAATAAACTGGGAGCTATCACGACAAAAGGTGTAGCTGATGTGCCATGGGCTGGTAATCCGACCCCGCGTGTGGCAGAAGTTTACGGCGGTATGATGAATGCAATCGGACTTCAGAATCCTGGAATTGATCTGTTCTGCGAAAGAGATATTCCTTATCTTCAGAAGTATGACACGAAGATTATTGTAAATGTATGCGGTCATGCACCGGAAGAGTATTTCAGAGTTGTAGAACGTCTGGCAGATGAGCCGATCGACATGATGGAAATCAATATTTCATGTCCAAATGTTAACGCCGGATTTCTGGCATTTGGGCAGGATGCAAAGAATGTAGAGAAGCTTACCGCAGATATTAAGAAAATCGCAAAACAGCCGATCATTATGAAACTGACACCGAACGTAACAGATATTACTGAGATAGCAAAAGCGGCAGAAGCGGGTGGAGCAGATGCAATTTCTTTAATTAATACATTGACAGGTATGAAGATTGACATCAACCGCAAGACATTTGCGCTGGCAAATAAGACAGGAGGAGTGTCAGGTCCAATCGTGAAACCGGTAGCTGTGCGCATGGTATATCAGGCAGCACATGCAGTCAATATTCCAATCATCGGAATGGGCGGAATCGCAAGTGCAGAAGATGCAATTGAGTTTATTTTAGCAGGAGCGAGCGCAGTATCTGTCGGAACAGCAAACTTCCATAATCCTGCAGTGACTATGGAAGTCATTGACGGAATCGAAGCTTATATGAAGAAAAACGGCTTTGAGAACGTGGCTGATATGGTTGGCATTGTGGAGTAGATTGAAGTCGGACACAAGCGAGATTTGTGGATGATGTTAATTACATCAGATATCAAATGATGGGATATAAAATATAAAAAATGGTACAATCCTTTCAAGCATTACATTTCTGGAAAGTTGAAGGTTTGTACCATTTTTGCTTTCAAAGAGTTTAATCAATATCCTGATGGTTATCTTGACCATTATCTAAAATGGTCAGGACGGTTCTTTTTTGAATTTGTCACGGATATGCATGCCTTTATTCCTCAAACCGGCATAATGCTTTCTGCTGTGCCCCGTAAATAGAACGATTTCCGTTGACCAGATAGGCAATGATGCATACCAGCAACAAAGGAATGATGTTCTGACTGCCGAAGACCTCAAGGCCAATCAGAATCGGGGCAAACAGGGTATTGGTTGCACTTCCGAAAACTGCGGCATACCCCAGGGCGGCACAGATTACAGGTGGAATACCAAGAAGTGATCCGAGGATAATTCCGAGGGAAGCACCGATGGAAAATAAAGGTGTGACTTCACCGCCCTGGAAACCAATTGCCAGTGTGAAAATCGTAAAAAGTAATTTTAAAATCCAGTCATATCCGTAGATCGTTTCTCCGGCAAATGAAGCGGAGATCAGATTGGTTCCCAGTCCGGTATAGCGTCCGCTGTGGATCGCAAAAAGGAGGATTGCAAGCGGAACTGCCAGGGTAGCGATCCGGATAAAGGGATTGGAAATCTTTTCGCCGAACAATTTCTTGGCTTTCTGTAAAAGAGCAGAAAAGAATCTTCCTGTAAGACCGAAAACTACTCCAAGAATAATCAAGATTAAAACATCTCTGCTGCCGGAAATGTTCCAGTTTTCCGTAATATTTACTGCAAATTTTTCAAGCCCAAGCATATGTGAGGTCGTAGAGGCAGTATATGCTGCAATCAGAGCCGGGAGAAGTGCGTCATACTCCATATATCCGGCAACAATCACTTCCATAGCAAAAAATACAGCCGCCAGCGGGGTTTGGAATAAGCCGCCGAATCCTGCTGCCATACCGGTGATGAGCATGACCGGTGTTTTTTCTTTTATATGAAGTCTGCGCCCTGCTTCGTGTGAAATCGTAGCACCAATCTGTACGGCAACACCTTCGCGACCGGCACTGCCGCCAAAAAGATGTGTGATCCATGTGCAGATTATAACTAATGGAACAAGCGCCAGTGGAATTTCTTCTCTTTTTTTCTGTCCTGTTTCAAAAATCAGTGACATGCCTTTCAGGCTCAGACTGCTGAAATGTTGATATAACCAGATGATCAGAAGTCCCGTCAGTGGAAGAAATGGAAGCAGGAATTGATAATGGGCGGTGCGAAAGGCAGAAATTGCTAACAGTCCCCGGCCAAATACAGTATCTACAATTCCTACGCATATACCTACAATTAATGCGAGAAATGCATATTTAATCTGTAAAATCAAATGTTCTTGTTTTTCCTTTGTCATTGTAAACTCCTTTTTTAATAAGAATAAAGAATGTGCCTTGGCACATTCTAGCGCCTGCGGTGGTTGCTTGCAACATCATCATTGTATGCCGTAGTGCACATCTTGCCGGAGGCTTTTATATAATTAGGAAATGAAATTTCCTAATTATATAAAAAAAGCTGGTAACTCTGTGTAAATCACAGAAGTCATCAGCCATTTGGCGGTTTCAATCGTAATTGAGGGAGAACCTCATTCCCTGTCTGAGAGTATAGCATTTAGAAAAGTAAGTTGTCAATGTGAGTTTCAGTTACAAATTGAAAACTCAAATAAATCTAAAATGAATTTTTAAGTTTATAGTGAGATTGAAAAAGTATTAGTGTACATGATATAATGCAAATTATTGACACGAGCGGTAGGTATTGTTGGGAAAATAAAAAGTGGAGCCCACGCATGGAACTCCACCGGCCACGCGCCTCGCAAGCTACGTAACACAACCACTATAGATACTATACCATTGATATCCTGTGATGTCAAACAGTATTTTTTTCTAGTGGTATTAATAGTTTATGCGTTTCTGTGTGTAATATTCTTACTTTGTTTAATTCTTGCATTCAGTTGTCATTTGTATTAAAAAAATATAATATTTAAAATTAATATAATCATCATAACATAAAACAAACATATATTCTATAATTTTTTGCTGCTTTTTGAAAAACAAAGGAGTGTTATTGAATGCCAGTAGAATCTGCGAAGATGTTTCTAGTAGGAAACGGAGAGAGGTTGGTAATGCGAATATGTTGTTATGTGAGTTCATCAATGTGAGTTTCAGTTACAAATTGAAAATGTTTTGGTGTTATGGTAAGATAAAGAGAAGTAAAGGACAACTGCCGGTTGCAGTACATTTGTAATAATATAAAGCAGTTTCCTGAAAAAGAACGTATCAGGTATATGCACCTGTAGAATATGGAGGAAGAATAACAATGGAAGCTTACAAACAGGAATTTATTGACTTTATGGTAGAGAGCGATGTGCTCAAATTTGGAGAATTTACATTAAAGAGTGGAAGAAAGTCCCCATTCTTCATGAATGCGGGAGCATATGTGACTGGTTCACAGCTTAAGAAGCTCGGAGAGTATTATGCAAAAGCAATTCATGAGACATATGGAGATGACTTTGATGTACTGTTCGGACCTGCATACAAGGGAATTCCGCTTGGAGTTGTAACAGCAATCGCTTACAGTGAATTATATGGAAAAGAGGTTCGTTATTGTTCTGATCGTAAGGAAGAGAAAGATCACGGTGCAGATAAGGGAAGCTTTCTTGGAAGCAAGTTAAAAGATGGTGACCGTGTGATTATGATCGAGGACGTAACAACTTCCGGAAAATCTATGGAAGAGACTGTTCCGAAGGTAAAGGGAGCTGCTGATGTTACAATTGTAGGACTTATGGTATCTTTGAACCGTATGGAAGTTGGAAAAGGCGGAGAAAAATGTGCCCTTGATGAGATTAAAGACCTGTATGGATTTGAAACAGCAGCAATTGTAAGTATGGCAGATGTAGTAGAGCATCTGTATAACAAAGAGTGTCAGGGAAAAGTTGTCATCGACGATACATTGAAGGCAGCAATCGACGCATACTATGAGCAGTACGGTGCAAAATAAATGATGCCAGAGTCAAAAGGTCTAAATCCACATGAGCTTGCTCATAAGTGGATGAAAGACCTTGGGACTCGCCCCTGATATGAGCCTAAAAGTGGGATGTCAATCCCACGATATGCGAATATCAGAGAGGATTGCGGGAGTGTGAAGCACGTAGCAATCCGTAGGCATCACAAAGCCCTGACAGGGTTTGAATGATAAGAAATAGAAAGAGGATAATATGAACGAGAAGGCATATAAGACAATGAGCCTTGCAGGTGCGGCCGGAATCACAGTCGGGATCATTGTGATGGTCACAGGCGTGGCTGCAGGAATTATCTCCATTGTCAGCGGAGCAAAGTTATTAAAAGACAAAAAAGGACTTACGTTTTAAAATCTGATAAGATCAGAGGATAAGACATTTGACTGGACGGAAAGGAAGCAATATTTTTGAATTCCAGAAAAAGAAAGGCACTCAGAGGACTTGGAAAAGTATTATTTGTCCTTTACATCGGGTTCCTGATATATTTTCTTATATTTTCCGACTGGTATGGCAGAACGGGCGAGATGCAGGAATACCATTATAATCTCGTCCTGTTCAAAGAAATCAAGAGATTTTGGCAGTACCGGCATCAGTTGGGATTTTTTGCTATGTTCACGAACCTGTTTGGAAATGTAATTATATTTATACCATTCGGGTTCTTTTTACCTATGGCAAGCAAATATCGTAGCTGTTTTGCTACACTGTTCTGGAGCTTTGGATTAAGCTTGTGTGTAGAAACATTTCAGCTTCTTACGAAAGTCGGAAGTTTCGACGTAGATGATATTCTACTCAACACAATCGGAGGAGTTGCAGGTCATATTATATTTGTGATCTGTGTAGCAATAAGGAGGAGACATGTTCGGAAAAGATAAGAAAAAACGAAGCAGACGTGTAAATACAAAATATGGCCAGAAGACTTTGAAACATGCGAGAAAGGGAATCCAATCCTGCATGATGGCTGTGCTTTGTGCAGTGATTTTAATTGTGATGATTCTTGTGTCATTTCTGATGAAGGGAAATGTAAATATAATCGTAGGATTTCTTTGTTTTGCACTGCTTGCACTGGCAGTTTATGGATTCAGGCTCGGACTTCGGGGGCTGAATGAACGAGATAAGAAATACATAACCTGCAAAGTCGGAATCGGGGTAAATGGATTGGTTCTTGCAGGAGTTGCAGCAATATTTATCAGGGGGCTTGTGTAGATGACAGAGATGAGATATGAATTAGCAATCGAGAGAATTGAGAATATAAAGGGTGAAAATACAGTCAGTGAAAAATACCGGGATTATTTCCGGACACTGGCTGATTTTGCACTTTTAGTTGATAAATTAAAAGAAAAAATTGAAAATGGTGAGTATTATAAGTTTTCAATTGAAGAATTAGAGTGTTGGAATACACATTTGTATGATGACGTGCTTGGAGAGCATTATAAGACAAGTTATGCCAATCCGGCATTTGCAACAGAAAAATTCGGCATAGAATACGGCCGGCTTTTGAGTTTTCTATATACAGAACTTCGTGGTGTGATTCCATATGCATTTGAAAAGAAAACAGAATATCTAGATATTTTGTTTGAATTATTCATTGAAGTTTATAATCAGTTTGAGGAAGAAAACGAGCCGGAATATGAGCATGTGAGACAGACGATTTATTGGTATGCCAGCGATTATTGTGACGTATTTTTGGCAGACCGCATCAAAGAACAGATTGACCCGGAAGATAATTTTGCTGCGGATCTGATTATGAACAGTGATTTTAATGATGTGCGTTATCTCTATTATTACGGAGAGTATGTCAGTGAAAACGAGAAGCGCACTGCCATGCACCTGAATGAGCTGCCACTTGAGACAATACAGAAAATGGCAGATGTGTATACAGAAGGTTACCGGATTGGATTTGTAAATACAGGCAAGAATCTGTCAAAGAAAGCAACAGTCAATATTCGCTATACGCTTGGGTTCGAGCGAGTGATTCGGATTGCTATTGAGAATTTTCGGAAAATGGGACTAAAGCCGACGATTTACCGTGCCGGTGTCAGTGTCCTTACAAAGAGGCAACATTTGAAAATCGGATATTACGGAGGTATTGCAAATAAGCAGTACGAGTATGACCACAAGGACGATCAGGCACTGATCTTAGATCGTCAGTTCATGGAACGGAAGCTGGAAGTCATGCGGACAACTTACGAACAGTATAAAGACCTGGCAAGACGTCATGCAGGTCCGGCATGCATGGAGACATTTGGCGAGGAGCCATTTACACCAGTGTCAAAATCAGAGGCGGTAAAACTTAATGATAAGCAGAAGGAAATCTCGCTTGAATATGACAGTAAATCCAGTCAGATTGTAAATAGCTATATTCCGGGAGACGAGAGAAGTTTCACAATCGTAGCGTATCCTGTTCCGGAGATTGGAGATCAGTACGAAGAGATTTTTGATGAGATTATCAAGATCAATACATTAGATGCAAAAGTTTATGAGAAGGTTCAACAGACCATTATTGATGCATTAGATCAGGGAACAAGTGTGCACATTCTTGGAAACAACGGTAACCATACAGATCTTCGGGTGCAGCTTTATAAATTGAAAGATCCAAAGAAGGAGACGATTTTTGAAAACTGCGTGGCAGATGTAAACATCCCAGTGGGAGAAGTTTTTACATCACCGGTTCTGGAAGGAACGAACGGGGTTCTTCATGTAAGTCAGGTTTACCTGAATGAACTATTATACAAAGATCTGGAAGTAACGTTTTCAAATGGAATGGTGGCAGATTACAGCTGCAAGAACTTTGAACATGAACTGGAGAATAAAGAATACTTTTTAGATAATGTTCTTTATCGTCACCCGACATTGCCGCTTGGCGAATTTGCAATCGGTACGAACACGACTGCGTATGTAGCAGCGAAGAAATACAATATTGCCGATAAGATGCCAATTCTGATCGCCGAGAAAATGGGACCGCATTTTGCAGTTGGTGACACATGCTATAGCTGGGCAGAGGACATAAAAGTTTACAATCCAAATGGCAAAGAAATTGTGGCAAGAGATAATTCGGTATCCATTCAGAGAAAAGAAGACGTCTCAGCAGCATATTTCCATTGTCATACAGATATTACGATTCCTTATGAAGAATTGAAGAGTATTATCGTAGAATGCGCGGATGGAAAAGAGATAGAAATTATCCGTGACGGAATATTTGTGCTTCCGGGCACAGAGATTTTAAATGAACCATTGAAAAATTCTAATAAATAGGGTATGATTTATTTGTTGAACTTATAAGAAAGGGTGAATGCTATGCCAAGAGTAGGAATTATAATGGGAAGCGACTCAGACCTTAAGGTCATGAGCAAAGCAGCAGTCATGCTGGAAGAATTAGGAATTGATTATGAGATGACAATCATCTCCGCACACCGTGAGCCGGATGAACTGATCGAGTGGACACGCAGTGCAGAAGGACGTGGAATGAAAGTTATGATCGCGGGAGCTGGAATGGCAGCAGCCCTTCCGGGAATGTGTGCAGCATTGTTTGCCCTTCCGGTTATCGGGGTTCCGCTTTCGGGAAAGAATCTGGACGGAATGGACGCAGTCTTTTCTATTATGCAGATGCCACCGGGAGTTCCGGTAGCAACAGTAGCAATTGACGGAGCAAAGAATGCAGCGATTCTTGCGGCAAAGATCCTTGCAGCTTCCGATGACGCATTACTTCAGAAGTTAAAAGATTATACAACCGGACAGAAAGAGGCAGTGAAAGCAAAAGCAGCAAAATTAGATGAAGTTGGATATGAGGCATATCTGGCATCTAAGTAAAAAAATCAGTAAATAAAAATACAATAAACGTACATAAGGAGACGAGTTATGGATTATAAGAATGCAGGTGTGGATATCGAGGCTGGTTACAAATCAGTAGAACTTATGAAAGAGCATGTAAAGAAAACTATGCGCGAAGAAGTACTTGGCGGTCTTGGTGGATTTTCCGGTGCATTTTCTCTTGCAAAGATTAAAGAAATGGAAGAGCCGGTTCTTCTTTCAGGAACAGACGGATGTGGAACAAAAGTAAAACTGGCTATGATCATGGACAAGCATGATACTATCGGAATTGATGCAGTTGCAATGTGTGTAAATGATATCGCTTGTGCAGGTGGAGAACCATTATTCTTCCTGGATTATATTGCATGTGGAAAGAATTACCCAGAGAAAATTGCTTCTATTGTAAGTGGTGTGGCAGAAGGCTGTATCCAGTCAGAAGCAGCACTGATCGGTGGCGAGACTGCGGAACATCCGGGACTGATGCCGGAGGATGAGTATGATCTGGCAGGATTTGCAGTTGGTGTATGTGATAAGAAGGATATGATCACAGGTGAGAATTTAAAAGACGGAGATGTTCTGATCGGTATGGCATCTACAGGCGTGCACAGCAATGGATTTTCTCTTGTAAGAAAAGTATTTGACATGACAAAAGAGTCTCTGGACACATATTATGATGATCTTGGAACAACACTTGGCGAGGCACTTCTTGCTCCGACCAGAATTTATGTGAAAGCATTAAAGAGCATTAAAAATGCAGGTGTGACTGTAAAAGCATGCAGCCATATTACAGGTGGCGGTTTCTATGAAAATGTGCCAAGAATGCTGATTGATGGAGTGAAAGCGGTTGTTAAAAAAGACAGCTATCCAATCCCACCAATTTTCACAAAACTTGCAAAAGATGGAAATGTTGATGAGCATGCGATGTATAATACATACAACATGGGTATCGGAATGATTGTTGCAGTTGATCCGGCTGATGTAGATAAGACTATGGAAGCAATTAAAGCAACAGGAGACAAACCGTATGTGATTGGTCATATTGAGGCTGGAGAAAAGGGAGTTACATTATGTTAAATGTAGTAGTTCTTGTATCTGGTGGCGGAACGAATCTTCAGGCTATTATTGATGCGGTGGAAAATGGGACAATTACAAATACGAAGATTGCAGGCGTGATCAGCAATAATAAAAATGCATATGCACTTGAGCGGGCTAAAAAACATGGAATTGCAAATTGCTGCATTTCCCCAAAAGATTATGCCAACAGAGCAACATTCAATCAGAAATTTCTGGAGAAGATGGATGAACTGAATCCAGATCTGATTGTGCTGGCAGGATTCCTTGTAGTGATTCCGCCAGAAATGATTGCAAAATACCGCAATCGCATCATTAATATCCATCCGTCTCTCATTCCGTCATTTTGCGGAACAGGCTATTATGGATTGAAAGTTCATGAGGCAGCACTCGCAAGAGGAGTCAAAGTTGTGGGCGCGACGGTTCATTTTGTAGATGAAGGAACAGACACCGGTCCGATTATTTTACAGAAGGCAGTGGAAGTTGAAGAAGGAGATACACCGGAAGTATTGCAGAGACGTGTCATGGAGCAGGCAGAGTGGAAGATACTTCCGAAAGCAATTGACTTGATCGCAAATGGAAAAGTAAAAGTAGAGGATGGAAGAACTCATATTATATAGTAAGAATACGAACTGTAGGGAAACTTGCAGTTCGTTTTGATACATGAAAACCTATATCATAAAAGCAGCAGGAGGGAATAAAATGAAAGTATTAATCGTAGGTGGCGGTGGAAGAGAGCATGCAATTGCACAAAGTGTTGCAAAGAGTGAGAAGGTCGATAAGATTTACTGTACACCGGGAAATGCCGGAATTGCAGCACTGGCAGAATGTGCACCTATCGGAGCGATGGAGTTCGATAAGATTGTAGCCTTTGCTAAGGAAAAAGAAGTAGATCTTGTAATTGTAGGAATGGACGATCCGCTTGTAGGTGGCCTTGTAGATGAACTGGAAGCAGCAGGGATTCGTGCATTCGGTCCAAAGAAAAATGCAGCAATTCTGGAAGGCTCCAAAGCATTTTCAAAAGATTTAATGAAAAAATACAATATCCCAACTGCAGCATATGAGAATTTTACAGATCCGGATGCGGCAATTAAGTATCTGGAGACAGAGGCAAAATTTCCAATTGTATTAAAAGCAGATGGACTGGCTCTTGGAAAAGGAGTTTTGATCTGCAGTACACTGGAAGAAGCAAAAGATGGTGTCAAAGAGATTATGTTGGATAAGAAATTCGGTTCTGCAGGAAATGAAATGGTCATTGAAGAATTTATGACAGGTCGTGAAGTTTCCGTACTTTCTTTTGTAGATGGCAACACAATTAAGACCATGACAAGTGCTCAGGATCACAAGCGTGCCGGAGATGGAGATACTGGACTCAACACTGGAGGAATGGGAACATTTTCACCAAGTCCATTTTATACAAAGGAAGTTGAAGATTTCTGCAACAAATATGTATATCAGGCAACAGTCGATGCCATGAAAGCAGAAGGTCGCCCATTCAAAGGAATTATTTTCTTCGGACTCATGCTGACACCAGACGGACCGAAAGTACTGGAGTATAATGCCAGATTTGGAGATCCGGAGGCTCAGGTCGTACTTCCAAGAATGAAGAATGATATTATTGAAGTCATGGAAGCCTGCATTGATGGAACATTGGATCAGATCGACCTTCAGTTCGAAGACAATGCAGCAGTGTGTGTCGTGCTTGCAAGTGACGGATATCCGGTAAAATATGACAAAGGTCTGCCAATCACAGGATTGGAGGAATTTGATAAACATGATGGTTACTATTGCTTCCATGCCGGAACAAAATTTGACGGAGACCAGATCGTTACAAACGGAGGGCGTGTCCTTGGTGTGACAGCAAAAGGAAAGGACTTGAAAGAAGCGAGAGCTAATGCCTATGCAGCAACAGAATGGGTAAAATTTGACAATAAGTATATGAGACATGATATTGGAAAAGCTATTGATGAAGCTTAGAAAATTAGAGATGATTTTAGAATGATAAAAGAGAAGGTGCATTTTAAATTTGGAATTTTAGAGATGTACCTTCTCTTTTTGGTTGTTGGGTCAACGCCTGTTTGGAGTACATTTTTTTGCTGTTCCCCAAAAGGGAAAGTTATTTAATATCTAATCTTTATAAAAAGATACCGGAGAAAGCTACTTATTTGAGTTTAACTCTTCAAAAACTTTATCAGTATTATAATCAGGTGCCTGACGTAGGGCGATATCATAGATTGGCTGAATGGTATCCAGAGATTCTTCAAGAATTTCAGCAATTTGTTCAGCAGAGTAATTTTTTTCTAATTTCTTGATCACCAGTTTGATTAAAAGCAGCTGTTCGCCTTCGATCTTGCCTTCAATACGACCTTACCGGCGGACTGCCATTGCCAGGAATTACCGGTGTGTCCCAACGTAGTTTTCAGTAACTTACCACCTAAAGCCAGACGAAACTTTCCGGGTCCTTCGGCATCGGTCCAAGGTGAAGTCCAGTTGTAGGTGCGGGCATATACATAGTAAGTGCCCGCCTGGGGAATATTGATTTCTGCCGTAGCATCGGCCACAGGAATACCCATGCCATGTGCCATGAGATAGGGTGAACCCATTTGATCCATGAACTGCTGGTCGAGCACCCAGCCGCCTCGCTGGCTGAAGCTTTCTGCTTCGATGAGCAGTTCTCCGGCTACAGCCACAAGGCTACAGGCTACGGCTATGCATGTCAGTAAGATTTTTTTCATCATAGCACAGCGTTTTTTAATTATTGAATAGTTATATCACCCACTTTCACCCAACCTTTGGAGGTTTGATACTCATCGCGGGCTGAAATTAAGATACCAATGGCATTCTCTTTGGTAGTATCTACCAATCCTACTGCCCAAATGTAATTCCCTGCGGCTACATCAGTGAGTTTGATATTAGTAGTGTAAGTCTTGGGAGCTCCCTTCATCCAAGTGGCAATGTTTGCTTTGTCTTCTATATAGATGCGGACGGGCTCCTCTGTATTCTTATCGAGCAGAGCGATAGCAAGTTTGTACTTGTCACCATACTGCGGCAAATTGGTAGGACAGTAACCCCAACCCAAGTTCGACCAGCGGTGAGTAAGTGATACACTACTGCCACTACGAGCTATAGTAGGAATAGACAGACGGTCGGGATAGAGACGGTAACCACCTTCGGCAATAAACTCCTTCACCAAATGGAAAGCTGTATTGAACCAAGAATGAGTTTCACCTTTGTTCACGTTGGTATCAAAGCGGAGGTCCATCATGTTGACATAACCACCCTTGGCTTCATCATATTCTCCCTGGCGCACCTCGGCAAAATTCTTGTAACCATCGCCGGCAATAGAACCACCGTGTGATGATTCTACCCAACCACCTTCCATAGTAATAGGTACGATACCATGATAGGTAGTACTGATGCCACGCTCCCAATCCTTATAATATTGCTTCATGCCGAAAGCATCGTGACGCAAACAGAAGCCTTTAGCTACGGCACGTTTCACCATATCGGCAGCTACATCGGTATCGGTATCACTAAACTCTTTGCCACTAAGCAAACAGCGATGATAATTAATCATGATAGGCACTTTAGTGAAAAGGCGTGACATTACGTCTGTAATCCATTCAAATACTGCTTGTCTAGGAGCTTCATCACCTGTAGAGTATTTCAGGGTGTGAGTCTCGCCCCATTTGCCTAATCCAAAACCACTCACAAATTGAGTGACATCAGGATCATTGTATTTGGCTGCAAAAGCAGTAAGAAACTCTTCATACTCCCTCTGGAAAATGGGATCGTCCGGATAAGGTGTCCATACGTTTACACTACCGGTAGTAGTGGTAAATCCTTCAGCACCGGCCTCTTTTACATAATCGGGACAGGCATCTTCATGTTTGTCACGACTATCACACACAAAGGTAAAGGCGAGCTTCAAGTTTCGTTCTTTAGCTCCTTCCACCAGCATACGAAAACGCTTGGCAGGTTCGGTCTGTACACTTTCATCCCATACATATTTGCCTTTTTCAGGATTAAAGTTACTCCAAAGACCACGTACGTAGAGCGTATTGCCATAGTCAGATACCTTCACAGTACCTTCTGACGACTCGAAGTTATCATAAAGATCCCAGAAATCCATCATCATACCACTTCCAATACCCGCGTAAATGACCCATCCACTCATAGGGTTACGCTGCAGTTGGTAGCGTTCGGGCATGATATTGACGGTCGTGTTGCCTTCAATGTTCCAACTATAATCGGTTATAGGGGCATCATCGTCTGAACAAGCAGTGCCAATGAAAGACGTAGTAGCCAGCAGACACATCGACAAGGTCTTGATGCTGTTTTTTATTATTTTGTTCATAAAATATATCTCGTTTATTGTTATCATTTAAAGGTAGAATAAGAAGTGAAGTGATAAAAGCTCCACCTCTTATTCTTTCATTTTGGATTTATTTAATATCAAAGAGTACAGTGTTGTTCTCCAGGTCCACTACCACATAGTTACAGCCCTCCGGGATGAGGAAATAAGCATAGCGGTTATTGCCCTGACCTGTTACGGCTCCTTCTATCTTACCCGCTGTTACTGTGGTGTATCCATTGTAGCTATTACGAACAGCATCAGCAGTAGAACCAACGAACCATCCGTTATTAGCATATCGCAGCGTGCTGAAGTTCACCCAACCGGCATTTGTCTTCCCATAATTATCCTTATATTCATTACGTGGCAATACATCACCTTTATAAACGAATACTTTCGGATTGGCAACACTCTGAATAAGATTATACTTCACTTGACAGTACTTGAAGCTTTTTCCGGTTTCTTCATCAATACCCGAATCGTAAGCAAAACTATTGAAACCACCATACATGTGCAGTACATTGACTTCCTGACTCCATGGGTTTTTCCCCAGTTCGGTATTGTTGAACGATACGGTGAGTGGTTTCAGATCGGTAGCGGTCGAATAGATGGTAATAGATTTCTCCTCCTTATTCAATACAATGCGGTAAGTTCCATCGGCCGGAATTGTCCAATATTGTTTATCCACTTTGCTAATGAGTACTTGTCCGAATGTTGACAATTGACCATCTTCGATGTCATGACTATCAGCTATTTCCGGTACAATGGCCATCGCTTGTTCACCTTCGAAGGTGAGCGGGATGTAAAGGTTACCAGCTTTCAGTGCACCACGCCAAGCATAAATCTGGTCATTTTCGAGGACTTGAGCCATCTCAATCTGTTCCCCACCTACGGCACTACCAGCCAGGAATATCTGATCGGCTTCAACTACAGCACCAGCTTCTACTATCTTCACCGTCTGTTTACTCATATTCACAGTGATACGATAGGTAGCTGCAGATGGAATTAACCACGAATTGGCTTCAGCGCGATCGGATATGACGCCTGCCATTTCACCTGTGGTGATAGGGGCATCGGCGGTTTCCGGGCCAATGGCATTCAATTCGTCGGCATAGTCAACGGGGAAGTTTATCTTACCGGCAACCAAAGCTCCTTCGTAACTATAAATTCTGTTTGTCTCGTCTTTCAACGTCATCTTAATATTATCATCGCCTACGGCAGTACCTCCCACATAAAGGTTATCAGCTTTATACTGTTTGGGGCCATAAGTTTTGAACTTCACCGTTGCAGTAGCAATATCGGGCACCATAAGACGGGGACCTTCAAAGTTGGCTGTAACAGTAAAAAGGACTTCGCCAATGGTACTGGTGGTTAGACCGAAGTAATCGACCAATATATCCTGCATCTCTTTGTTGGTGTACGAGCGAAGAAATTCACCATCATCATCAAATTCCTTGATATTTGCAACATCGCTACCGATAAGCTGCATCTCATATTTATAAGTTGTGATATAATCTTCACCAAAATTGTGAGCGGTGCTCCACTTCAGCGTAAAAGCTGTCTCGTTGGGTTTACTTTCATCGAGCTTAATATATTCGCCCGAAGGAGTCAACTCAATCTCCGACTGGTTGCGTGAGGCAGTATTGTCTATCTCCTCTTCGCACGAGGTGGCAAGCATGCTCATCATTCCCACAGCCACCATTCCAAGGTTTCTATATAAATGCATTGTCTTCATGTTCGTAATAGTTTATAGGATTAATAACACGGATTGTTGGGTAACAAGTTGGGACACAACTCCACATCATGTGTAGGCAGCGGCCACAAATATTCGCGTTCGGGGAAGATGCGTTTAGCACCCTGCGAACAATAACCGGCATTAAAGAGAGCTGCAAAGTCTGCTAAACCATCTTCGTCGATTTGCGGAGTCATTCCCCAGAACCAGAGGTTCTTGTTCACGATATTGTTCAGCAATTCTGTGGGGTCAATAAGCATGATGTAATTGTAACCATTCAATGCTTTTCCTGCCAATTTCCAACGCATCAAGTCTTGCAGGCGTTGGTTCTCCATAGCAAACTCCATGCGGCGCTCTATACGCAGGGCACGTCGCAGTTCGGTTTGGTTGGTAGTGGTCACGGCAGGATAACTATCAGTAGCTGTTACATTCACACCATAAGCACGAGCACGTACCATATTAATGGCTTTCAGCACGCTGTCGTCAATCAGGTTCTGTTCTATCATGGCTTCAGCATAAATCAACAGTACGTCAGCATAGCGCATTATGATATAGTCTTGTTCCACCTTTTGGTCTACTGTCCACGTAGCATCAATACCTTTCTTCCACAACAATCCTGTATATGAACTATATTGATTCACGATACGGGTATCTTGGTTGCTTTGTGTCTTACCTGTGGTATAGTTCATTACAGTTTTAGCTGCAGGACTGGGGTCGTATTCGAAACCACAGTGCTCGGTATTGAATTCAACGATGGTCATTGTACAACGCGGGTCACGGTTCTTGAAAGGCTTGCGAGGATCAAACAACGGTGATTCGTCAATAGGTAGCCCGTCAGTACAGAGATATGAGGCCAAGAGGTCCCATGAGGGATTGTATGAGCCATATCCTCCGGCATTACGAGGAAGACCGTTCTTCACAATCCAGGAATCGAGCATCACTTCGTTTACAATGGAGCGAGGTATCACGAACACTTTCTCGTCATTCAGTTTGGTGCTCTGCTTGAAAAGTTTAGCATAGTCAGGTTCCAAAGAATAGAGTTTAAGATCCATACAAGCTTTGGCGGCTTGTGCAGCTATCTCATAATCACCCATATAGAGGGCAAAGCGCGCTTTCATAGCCAGGGCTGCTCCTTTGGTAGGATGGATATTTTCGTCTTTTCCATAGCTTTCAGGCAAACCGGCAATGGCTTTATCGAAATCAGCATACACCAAAGGAATCACTTCCGCTTTAGGTCTGCGACCACGTTGCAAAGCTTCGGAAATGGTTATAGTCTCTTCCTGATAGGGCACATCACCATAAAAGAAGATCAGTTCAGCATATTTGCAGGCACGACAGAAATAAGCCTCACCGGCATAACGATTATAAACTTCCTCGGTCACAGCACCCTTTGCCTTGTGAATATTTTCGAGCATTGTGTTGGTGCGGGCAATAAGTTTGAATGATTGCTGCCACAAAGCATATACTTCATACTGCTGGCCGTTCAGGGTTCCATCAAGCACGGTTCCACCACTTCCCGGGTTACGGTTCGTCTGACGATAGGTTGTGTTGTCCGACCATTGTTCGGATGAGCTAAGAGGTTCTTGCCAATAACCTAAAATATAGAAATCATTGGAAGCCAAACGCAATTCTGTTTCGGATGTGTACCAAGACTCGGTATTACCTTGCGATTTGGGTACCAAGTCCATGCTCTCGCAAGCAGCAAGACTCAGGCACATTCCGGCTAATAATATCTTTGTTTTCATATTCTATTCCTATTTATTTAAAAGTTAACTTGTATGCCCATTACTAAAGAGGTGGTAATAGGATAATCCGATGTACCCATTTCAGGATCCCAACCACTAGGGAAATTGCTCAAACAGAAGAGGTCACTACCACTCACATAGAAGCGGGCACGGTTTATACCGGCTTTTTGTGTCCAACTCTTAGGCAGGGTATAGCCTAATGTGATATTCTTCAAACGGAAGTATGAACCGTTGAACATCCAGAAGTTAGAGGTAGCATAGTTATTGCTCTTCGACACATTCGAAAGGCGGGGATACTTGGCTGCTAAATTCTCTTCAGTAGTATTGAAAGGACTCCAATATTTACCCTCGAGAATGGCTGGTACGTTACCATAGTTATCACGCAAAGGTTGTACCATAGAAGTAGAGAGGTAAGAATTTTGCTTGCCGATGCCTTGGAAAGCAAGACTGAAGTCAATGCCTTTGTACGAAGCGTTAAGGCTACCACCATACTGGAAACGAGGCAGTGAGTTACCCAAAGGTACACGGTCGTATTCGGGACTGATTACGCCATCGGGTACACCATCGGGACCACTGATGTCACGATACTTCAAGTCACCAACTGTAACGGTAGTACTAGTGCGAGCCGAGTTGTTCACTTCTTCTTGAGTTTGATAGATGCCCTCGCACACATAACCATAGAATTCATTGAAGAGCACGCCGGCACGTTTAATCTTACCACCACTGATTTGCTCACCATCATTCATATAATCAATCTTTGAAAGGAAGTCGGAGAAATTCACATTTACACCATACTTAAAATCTCCTATCTGGTCGTTCCATGCCACTTCAATATCATAACCATGAGTGGACATCTTACCTGCATTCGTACTAGGGTTGTTATATCCCATAAAATAAGGGATTTCGATATTCAGCAACATGTCCTTGGTCTCTTTCCAATAGTAATCGAAATGAAACTGCAGACGGTTGTTCAAAAAGTTGACATCCAGACCTAAGTCAGTACTGGTAGTCGTTTCCCAAGTAATATCTTCTACAGCCAACACAGCAGGACGAGCAGTTTTATCAGAAACTACACTTCCATCAGCCATATAGAAAAGTGAATTACCAAAACTCATCAAAGCAATGTAGGGGAAGTAGTTGCTGCCGATACGTTCGTTACCTAACATACCCCATGAACCACGCAACTTCAAGAATGAAAGCCAATCCCATTTGAGGTTCTTCATGAACTTCTCTTCACTCGCTACCCAACCAGCTGAAAATGAAGGGAAAGTACCCCAACGATAACCTTTGGCAAAACGTGAACTACCATCGTGACGCACGTTAGCCTGGAACAGGTAACGATCGGCATACGAATAAATAACACGGCCAAAAACAGAGTTTGAAGTATACTCTGAACCTGTACCGCTATTGGTTTGGAAATCTTCCGAACCGATATTGAGGTAAGGATAACCGGTCAGTTCATATTTATCGCGCGCAGCACCGAGACTTTCGCTCTTCATATAGTAGTTTTCGAAACCGGCCATTACTGTGAGATTATGACTGCCAAAGGTTCCCATATAGTTGGCAATTGCCTGGCTAGTGACATTATAATCATCGTTACGAGTTTCTGTGAGCGAATTGGTAGTCCAAGTGCTCCCGGAGTCGAAATAACCGCCAAAGGTTTCGGGATCATCGGGCAAGGTGTATCCACATGAATTTTTAAACGCTTTCTTCTTTTGATAGTTGATAAAAGGAGATACGATACCCGAGATGCTTAGCCCCTTGATAGGCTTGAAGGTTAGCGAACCTTTACCTGCCACCTGCGTACTGTGAGCTACCGAATTACCACCGGCTACAAGCAATCCATAAGGATTTGCACCACTCTTACCCGAAGCTAAACGACCATCATCCCAGGTTGCGGGGTAAATGGCGGGCATTTTACGCATGGTATCAAAAGGGTCATAGTTTGTGGCAGTACTCTTAGCATGACGGATATTTACGTCTATTTGAGCACTAAGTTTATCATTGATATTAAAGTCGTTGTTCGAACGGAACATGTAGCGTTGGAAACCACGACCGTCATAAAGACCGTCTACTTCGTCATACGAAAGGGTAGCTACCGACTTTACCGCTTTGTTACCGCCTGATACAGAGAGAGTATGAGTCATACGGGGAGCACTTGACTTCAAAATCAGATCAGTCCAATCGGTAATGGGGTAGTTGTTCGGATCAGTAGCATTATACTTCACCCAATTCTTGGTTTTGTCAGCCGTATATTCTTGGAAAAAACCACCAGTAGGGTTATCGTTGTATTTCAACTCGTTGCTCATCTCCAAGTAGCGAGTGACTCCCACCATACTAGGTTGTTTAGTAGGAATTTCCCAACCAAATTCAGCATTATATTTCAGATTGATTTTACCGGTATCGTTACCGCGCTTGGTAGTAACTAAGATAACACCAGCAGCAGCTTTCGAACCATAGATACTGGCAGCCGCAGCATCTTTCAATACAGATATGCTCTCTACATCATTAGAATTCACATAGTCGAGCGAACTCTGCACACCGTCTACAATCACTAACGGGCTCGATTCACCCATAGTGGTAATACCACGCACACGAATAGAGGCGGCTCCTGCACCGGGAGCAGAGCTATTACGCGTCACCATCACACCAGAGAGTGATCCTTGCAATGCATTGGAAAGCATGGCTGTACGCTTGTTCACCAGCTCTTCTCCCTTCACGGCTGCCACCGCACCGGTAAGGTCTTTCTTCTTTACCACACCGTAACCGATAACAACTACTTCGTTGAGCGCTCTGCTAGCTTCTTCCATTACTATGGCATACATATTTTTGCTATCTATCCGCACGATTTTATCCACAAAGCCCACATAGCTAATGAGCAATTCGCTACCCTCGGGAACGTCTATCTGAAACTTACCATCAAGGTCGGTGATAGTAGCTGCATCACTACCTTTCACACGAACCGTAGCACCAATCATCGGAAGATCAGTTGCATCGACTACCTGACCAGAGATGCGCTTCGCCTTTTTCACTTGAGTAGTAGCCTTTTTAGAAGGATTAGCAGTGATGGTTACTTGACGGTTCTGAATGGTATATTTCAAATCGGCTAGCCGACATACTTCCGTCAAAATAGCATCGATCGACTTTCCTTTCAACTCGATGTTCACTTTGTTGTTGAGACGATCTTTTACAGGTTGATCATAGACAAAAACATATTGGCTATGTTTTTCAATGTAGTCGAACACTTGTTTCACTGTCGAATCTTCGGCTTTAAGGATATACATCCCATTTACCTTTTCGAACGAAACAGTCGACGCACTAGAATAAGCGGGCACAGACAGTAGTCCAGCCAAACAGAAAGCTTTTGCCAAGCTTACCACCGTAGTTGTGATTGTTTTTCGATTCATAATATAAGATTAATAATTAATATTTATTGCATAACGATTTATGAGTAATCTACCAGTTAATTGTTGATTTTAAGTTTACCGACTTTGCACCATCCCTCAAATAGAAGATTCTTGTCGACCGCCATTTTCAAGCCCGGCTGGCATGCTTTGGTTGTATCAACCAAACCAATAAGCCAAGTGTAGTTTCCCTTTTGAAGTCCATCCAATTTGACAGTTGTGGTATAATGACCATCACGCCCTTGTACCCAAGTTGAGAGATCAGCCTCATCTGCAAGCTGTTTTTTCACAATGTTATGATTGTCATCCATCAAAGCGATGCAGACTTTATATTTTCCTTTCCATTGAGGAATATTGGTAGGACAGTATCCCCAACCCAGATTGCGCCAATTGTGTTGCACGCTCACACGCTCGCCTGAACGGGCTTTATTTACAAAACTGACCTCTGTGGGATAGAGCCGGTATCCTCCCTCACGTTCGAAACGCTTCACCAAATCGAAAGAGCTATTAAACCACGAGGCTACTTCATCACCAATGCGAAGATCCATCATATTGACATGGGCATTACGGCTTTCTTCGTACTCGCCCCAGCGCACATCTTCCGAATGCCCCTGGCGATACTTGCCACTAGGATCAATCCAGTAACGGTGGTGCGCTCCGGTAATCCATCCTCCCTCCATAATGATGGGCAAGCGAAAGCGGTAAGCACGGGCAAAATCTTTTTCCCACTGTTCGTAGTAACCAGTCATGCCAAAAGCGTCGTGACGAATGGTGTATCCTTTGGCAATGGCTCTTTCGAGCAATCTTTTACTATCAGGGTGTGGTTCTGCCCAGCTGATGGTATCTCCCACCAAACGATGGTAGTTTATCACCAATGGTACACGTTTGAAAGCTTTTGCATAGGTATCGGTAATCCATTCGAATACTTCTACTTTATTTGAGTAGTTATTATACTTCACGCCATGTGCTTCTCCCCATTTACCAAGCCCATAAGCATCAATAAAATCTACTTTATCGGGATCGTCAAAAGCAACAGCAAAGGCTTGAAGAAACTTTTCGTATTTCTGTTGAAACACGGCATCGTCAGGATAAGGCGACCATATTTGGGGATTATTAGGATCTTGAAAACCTTTCGCACCGGCTTCCTTTACATAAAGAGGTGTGTTCTGTCCTTGGTCGCGGCTGTCTACATTGATACGGAAAGCCAGTCGCATACCACGTTCACGCACCGAAGCAAGCAATTTATAGATACGTGAGTCCGGATCGTTCCATACATAATCTCCCTCTTTACTCTCAAGCATATTCCAATTGATGCGAATGTAACATGTACCGGCGTAATCGCTCACGCGAACAGTGGAATCCCCACCATTTACGGGCATAGCATCATAATGGTGAGTTTGCCAAAAGTTTTCATCCCATGCATGCCCGGCATTGCCTCCGCCGAACTTGAAAGGGGATTTTTGAGTACAGAGGTAGTATCAGGCTCAAAACATACTGTTTGTTCGGGCGCTTTTAGTCCTTTAGTTATAGATATTTGTGTATGTGCCGAAGACCATCCACAGAGTATCAGAGCTGCTATAAAAAGCATAAATGTGCGTAACAAAGTGTATCTTTTCATATTTTTCACTGGTATTAATAAAGCATAGCTTCTCCTTACGAGAAGGCGTATAAGTTTCCTCTACCTTGCTATGAAGGCATTATAAATTGGTTAATAATAAGTTTCTATGTAATTATTTTATTCAGGAATAATCAATAACAAATATAATTACTCCTTCACTAAGTAGATCGTATCACCATGAATTTTCATTCGGGTTTGCGTCATGGTTTCAATGGCTTTCAATACATCCTTTACCTGATCGTCAAGTACTAGTTTGCCATAAAGTTTATTAGCCGACATCTTATCATCAAACAGAATAGTCACTCCGTAATAATGACTGAGCCGTTGGGCTACAGACTCTACACTTTCACCGGCAAGGTTTATCATCCCTTGCATCCAGCAAGTATATTCATCGGTATTCACTAACCGTTTCTCAGCAAAACCACCCTCCTGCAAATTTACCAGTTCATTCGGTTTCATGCGAACCCTGTCATTGTTGGACGTTTTGAGTTCTACCGAACCTTGTACCAACACAACCTGCGAATCCGAAGCATCGTAATTGTTCACATTAAATTTAGTTCCAAGCACCTTCACTCTAAAATTATCAGAATTAACTAAAAAAGGATGCTCCGCATCGTGTGCCACATCAAAGTAGGCTTCACCTTTCACGTATACCTCACGATACTCGCCATTAAAACGTTTGGGATAGCGGACAACGGTACGCGAATTGGCTATGATTCTGGTACCATCTGCCAACATCAACGTCATCTTTTCGCCAACAGGCACTTCGACCTCTTCATCGTAAACATCAGCCATCATTTCCATAACTTCCGCACGGTACAAACCGTCCGTTGTATTCTCCCCGATTATATATTTAATACCTATTAAAAGAAGCAGCGTCGCAGCCACCGAGCCAACATACATCATAATGCGTCTCTGCCTAGATTTACGCTCTTGTTGGTGCATTTTCAAAAAAGCTCTTTTCTTAATGGCGGAGATATCTATCTCAGCCGGAGTGCTATGTTGTATGAACGACTTCAACTTGATGTCGTCCAGCAAATCACCATATTTATAATCATTTATATCTTTATCCATCTTCAATTCTTTTTATCCTTTCAATTTCTTTTTCCTGCAAACAATCTTTTCACCTAAAACTTCTTTCTATTTATAAAGACGCAGAGGTTGAATTTATCTATAGGTTTAATTTCCACTTTTTTTCTTTCAGTGCTGTTTTTTTCTGAATCACCCGCCTACAAGTCTCTTTCGCAAAGCATTCATAGCATACCCTATATGGTAGTTCACTGTAGGAAGTGAAATTTGCAACATACGCGCAATTTCCGCATAAGGCATTTGTTCCAGTTTTGCCAGGAAGAATACATGCTTGCACTTGGGCGGCAAACTATTGATTGCTTCATTCAAACACTGTATCTCTTCACGCGAAAGCATATCATCCATCGGAGTCTGCATATCAGGGAAAGAGAAATTCTGAAGTTCCTCAAAAGAGATCTCCTGATTACTCTTCACCTCTTTACGCAAATAAGAGATTGATTTACGATAAACAATCGTATTCAACCAACTCGACATACTGGCAATTTCCAAAAGCGTACTACGTAGTTTCCACACTTCAAAGAAAACATCGCCTACCACTTCTTCCGCCATTTCCTTATTACTAAGGATACCAAAAGCGTGATAGTATAACCTCTTCGAATATCGGTTCATAAAACTGTTAAAAGCCAGTTCATCCCCTTTGGAAATCAACAAAAGTTCTCTTTCCAGGTCTTCCATTTAATTAGATTACTATTTTATATATTGACAGGCGCAGAATTCTTATGTATTATATAGGTCAAGTCTCATAATATTAACTTTCTTTATCAATTAGCCTATTTTCCCCCAACAATGAGAAAAGCTATATCATCACTCGGAAAACGGAGTTTGATATAGCTCTTCCACACTTAACAGCTACCATCTGGACCTTACAGAACGAGCTTTTTAGTTTTGCTACAGTTCTTCTCCATAAAGACACAAATTATCTTGCCATTTTATAGATTTCATTGCCCGCCATCAAGAAAGCGCCGACTCCATAAACTTCCGTCATATCACGAGTCACTTTCTTCGGATCAGCACCGATTTGCTGCACATAGCCTAGTTTCCCATCCGGTTCCACTGCCGATAACAATGCCTTCCATCCCTTTATCATCACAGGAAGATAAGTCACCTTATCCAACAACCCTTCGTTAATACCATAGGCTATGGAATAAACTATAAAAGTAGTGCAACTGGTTTCCGGTGACGGATAAGAAGCAGGGTCTAACAGACTTGCGTGCCAGAAGCCATCAGGATGCTGCAATCCGGCAATCCGTGTAGCCAGTTTCACAAACAGTTCCTCATAGAATTTGCGGTTCTTGTCTTTTCGAGGTAACTCTTTCAATATTTCAACCAGACCACCAAGCACCCAACCATTACCACGACCCCAAAAGACTTTCTTGCCATTAGCTTCACGCTTATCAAAATAGCGCCAGTCACGGTAGAATAAATTTTCTTCCTTATCGAACAAGTAATCATAAGTCGCTTTATACTCACGGTTCATAAACTTGATGTATTTCTTGTCTCCGGTCAGCATATACAGTTTGGCATATACAGGGGGAGCCATGAAGAGGGCGTCACACCAAGTCCACCGTTCCAAAGTTTTCAAGTCACCTTCCACTAATTTGAAACTGCCTTTAGAAGGATGATTGATAATCCATTCCGTACGAGCCAATGTTGGTACAATCATCTCTTCATCCTTATATTTGCGATATAAATCCAAAAAGGATTGTGACACGGCAATATCATCATGACCGATAAGATCATACCTCCCCTCACCTCCTATTACACGCCTGCGGAAGAGATTTCCAGGGCGGCGGTGGAGTATATATGCGCATGCATCAGCGGGAAAGAGGCGGACAGGTTCCCGATTTATGAAGGGAAACTGGTGCTGAGGGATTCGGTAAGGCCCTGTTGAGATTATGATCTGTTCTATTAATACACAACAAGAAGGGGGATATGAAGTATGTCAAAATGTATGTCACTGGAGGAGGCTGTAAATCTGGTAAAAGACGGGGACAGCTTGTGGCTTTCAGGAGGGGGAGGAGGGATCAACGATCCGGGTTATCTGCTCTCCGGCCTGGAAAAGCGGTTCTTGGACATGAAAAATCTGTCTCTCCCCGGAATTTTCATCGTCCCGAC
>OGYI01000654.1_pt1 | contig 41874 bp, 45 predicted proteins | sample 1576521 | NCBI WGS metagenome assembly OGYI01 (sample SAMEA3541484, study PRJEB24748) | human gut metagenome | biome: human gut; feature: human-associated habitat; material: faeces | place: China | collected 2012
TCATAAGTGTCTTTTTTTGTTTATATATTTGTCTGATTTAATTATACAATTCAGGTATAGTTTAATTAATTTATGTCAAATTATTATTCTACAGATGGTGTTTCTATGTTCGATAGTGATTGTTCTACTAAACCTGTTGATGGTACTTCTTGTAATACTTCAGGTTCTGTCGGCTTTTCTTCTGGTACTTCTGGTACTACTTCCGGCTCTGTTGGCTTTTCCTCTGGTACTTCTGGTACTACTTCCGGCTCTGTTGGCTTTTGTTCTGGTACTTCTGGTACTACTTCCGGCTCTGTTGGCTTTTGTTGTGGCTTATTTTGTAATGTTGATGTATTTGTTTGTGGCTTTGAAGTTTGTTTTAAAGTATTAACTTTTGACTTAACTTTTTCATTAGATTCATCCTTAATCTCAATCTCTTCTTCTTCATTGTTTTCATCAACTATAGCCACATCTGTTTTTGGTGTATTTATAGAAGTGCTCTCATTACTTGCTAAAGTTTTTTCAGAAATAATAGTCGGACTTTGGTAATCATCATCTATATGATTAAAATCTCCTTGTGCCATAGAAAATCCTGCTGAAGATAAAGCTGCTATAACTACCCCACCGACTACTATCTTTTTCTCTTGTGAATTCATAATATACTCCTTAAAATAGAAATTTTATTAAAATAATTTCTATCTTTTAAGGTTAAAACCTTTAAATTCACCCACCGCAAATTCAACAAAATTAATATAAGTTAAAGTTTAGTTTTACTTTTTTATTATAAGTAAGATACTTTATCTTATAATTTTACATATTTTATATATAGATATATGTCTATATATAAAATAATAGCTAGAATATAAATTATATTCTAGCTATTATTAATCACTTAAAGTTTTTATTTATTTTCTCCAAATATAAACTTGTGCCAAGCCTCTAAGTTAGGCTCTTTGTCCCATTCTAATACCCATCCTTTTTGTTTACTTATAATATGACCATTTCTATATTCTTCTAGAGGAAATTGAAATTGATCTATATCCTTATCATTTATCTTAAGAACTGTATAAGCTAAGTTCATCATTTCTATAGGGCTTATATTAGTTTTGGTATTATTTAAAATAATTTCTGCACATTTTTTATAAGTTTCTACGCCTTTTTGTGCAAATTCCTTGTATACACTTTCTGCAACTTCTCTATGTCTATTATCTCTAGCAAAAGCACTATCAGTATATCTTATTCTACTAAAAGCAAGAGCTTGGTATCCATTTAATCTCTGAACTCCACTTTTTGTTATATACTCTTTATCTTTTTCATCTTTATTCTTGTAATACCCATAACAAGCATCTATATATTTATTAATTTCTTTTATATCCTTTTCTTCAACATTAACTTCAACTCCACCTAATTCATCCATAATATCCATAAATGAAACAAAGTTAACAGCTATATACTTGTCTATATCAAGGTTAAAGTTTACCTTAAATACTTCCTTTAAAAGATCTATCCCCTCATATGCATATGCATGAGTAAGTTTTTCAGTTGAATATCCGGGTATATCAACATAAGTATCCCTTGCTATTGAGCTTATTCTAATATCTTTATTTTTACTGTCTATAGTTACAACCATCATGGAATCTGATCTATTCCATTTTTCAATATATTCTCCATCTGTTCCAACTAACAGTATATTCGTTATACCTTCAACCATAGTACCTTGTTCTTCTGTATTTTTTACAGCTTCATCTTTTACGTACATCTTGTTCAATTTAAAATATACATATCCAAATCCACTTAAGCAAATCGTTACTATTACCCCAATTAATATAAATGCCACTCTCTTAAAATGCTTCATATTTTATCTCCTTTAAATTACTATTATATATTGTCTTATATATATTAACATATTCTATCTAAATAATCACCTATGGTTAATAAAATATATTATTTTAGTTACATACACCTCTTAAAAATTGGCATTATTTATTTAATTTGGATTTTTTATATACATTAAGTATTAAAAAATAAAAACAAAGCTATTTTATATTATATAAGCATCACCAAAGCCTTTACTTTTAGCAACATTCAAAACTTTTATAGCATTAGACCTTTCCTTATAACACCCTACACAAACCTTATATAATCTTTTATTATCTTCAATATTATACAACTTCAAAAGATTATCCTTAATTACCCTAGCAATAGCCTTAAGATTATCATCATTATTTAAATCTTTCTCACAAAAATTATTAGATATAAAATCAACCTCAAGTAAAGCTGCTTTCATAGAAGTATTCTTTAACACATATAACCCCTTACTTAATTTTACTCCCCTATTTCTAATATTAAAAATACCAGAAATTTCATTACACAAACTACTACAAAACTCATTAAGATGCTTATCATCATTATTATATTGCCAAACTTCCACACCTCTAACACTACTATCACTAGCAGAATTAACATGAATAGATAAAAAATAATCAGCACCAAAATTATTAGCAAACTCTACCCTATCACCTAAAGAAACATATTTATCAGACATTCTGGTAAACCTAACATCCAAATCAACTTCCTTTAACATAGAATCTAAATACTTTCCAATTTTTAATACAACATCAGACTCCTTAGTACCACCTTTACCTACTGCCCCTGGATCATATCCACCATGACCTAAATCTATAACTAACTTTCTCATAGTAATCCCCCCATTATTTATTTTCTAAATACTTTATTTTTAATTATACCTTCATAAGTTTTCAATACTTAAATAAAATACTTTTTATAAATTTTGTATAATCAAATATTTAACTCTTTCTTTTACTATATAAACATAAGATTCGCCTCACTCATAATACCAACGATATGAAACTTACTTTACTTGAGTGATGTGTAATTTAAATGCTTTATATCATATAAAAATATTTTTTAGGAGGTAGTAAATATGTCAGTTATAGAAGGTAAAAATCCAACTTCACTAAGAATGAAATTTGATTTAGGAAAAGATGAACTTACAAACAAAACTAAAGTAAAATCTAAAACTTACTCAAACATCAAACCCGAAGCAACTTCTCAGGCAATATACGACGTTGCAACTGCATTAGAAGGACTTCAAGAATTTCCAGTACTTGAAGTGGTTAAAATTGATAATACAACATTGGCCTAAATTTTATTTTGTTTATAAATTAAATAATCATAATCTTATTTAAGGTTGATGGCGCCAACGATATAACTTTGCTACCGCTGCAGTTATATCCGTTGCTTAAATTGAAAATACAACATTAGCATAGTATAAGGAGGTAAAATATTATGGATATAAAAACAAAGTTACTTATGACTTTTAAAACATCAGATGATAAAAAGGTGTCTATCACAGTAGACAACCCAAGAGAGGATTTAACAGAAACTGAAATAAAGGAAGCTATGAATACTATAATAGAAAAAGATATATTCTCACCTAATGGTGGCTCTTTAGTATCAGCAGTTTCAGCTAAGGTTGTTCAAACTGATACTACTGACTACGACTTAGTTTTATAAACCATGGAGTCAAGTTTACAAACTCTTGTAGCTAATGTGGGATTTCCTATAGCTATTAGTATGTACTTACTAGTTAGAATTGAAGGAAAACTAAATAGCCTTACAGATAGTATAAACAAGCTTTCAAACAATATAAATATAATAAAATAAGAGGGATTTTCCCTCTTATTTTTCATTAATAATATTATAAATCTGAGTTCTACTCATACCAAATCTTTTAGCAGTCTCATTATAATCTCCCCTAAAACTCTCCCTAATCTTTCTGTTTCTATATAACTTATTAACCATCTCAAGAGTTGGAACATAAAACAAAGTACCACCATGCATTTGAACTAAATACTTAAACCCTTCAATACCAATATTATCAACCAATTCTTTATATCTACCAGGAATATCTTTAGCAGTTAAATGCTCTAACATAAAATCACCTATCCATAAATTCTATAATTAAGTCCCTTACCCCTAACCTCAATATTAAACTTATCACACATTTCTAATATCCTGCTGCCAATAGCCTCATCAATTTTTAACAAATCACTTTTATACTTTTCAGTACTTACAATAATTGGCTTATTATTAAAATACCTATAATTTATAATCTCAAAGATAATATTAATATCTGAAGGTGTAATATTACCTTTAAATAAATCGTCAATTAAAAGAACTCTAGCATTTTTATATCTATTTAAATACTTATTATAAACCTCAGAATCCAAAATATTTTGCTTAATATAGGTCATATCCTCCCTATAATTCATATAAACCACACCAATACCATTTTTCATAAAACTATTAGCAATTGCCAAAGATAAATGACTCTTACCACAACCAGACTGTCCCATAAAAAGTACAGAATTACGTCTTTCTTTTTCAATATCTTTAAAAGAGTTAGCATAACATTTTGCAAGAGTATAAATATTTACAGCAAAAGCATTTCTTGAATAATCAAAATTATCAAAAGTCTTTTTAGAAAACTCCATACTTATACCACTATGCTTTAAAATACTTTCAGCTTCTCTTAAAGCTCTACACTCACAAGGAACGGCTTCATTATCAATTAATATAAAAGTTCTATCATTACACTTATTACATTTATAACTCTCTTGCGTATCTAAGTTGTTCTTCACTTGGCTTTTTATAAATGTACTCATCCTCTTTCTCATATAATACGGTATGTTTGAATTCTCTAGTTGTTTTAATGTCGCTTCCATTTGACTTTTCCCCTATATTTTTATTTTCTTTTTTATTTTTGTTTTCTTTTTCTTTTTTATTTTGTGTACTTAAAGTATACCTATCGTTATACTTATGGTAATCTTTATCATTTACTTTATCTAAATAAATTGCCTCATCAAATAAAGAAACTATCTCATCCTTTGAAATACTTGGCTTTATAAACTCAAGCAAAGACTTATCATCAACATTTTTAAGCTCACTTCTAACACAATCTAACATTGGCTTTCCAAGCTTATTTAAATTATACTTTCCCCAATTCTTAAGACATATCTCACGAGTATCATTATTGTACTTAATAAGCCCATAATTATTAATAAACCTATCCATCAAAACATTAACACTTTCTATAGAAAAACCTAACTCAAAGGCAATTTGCTTTTTAGTAATCTTATAAACCCCAATTTGAGTAGTATTTGGATTTGTCAAAAGATATATAAAAAATAGCTTGTCCTCAGGTGTTAATTCCTCTAACACCTTTGGATCCTTCCAAAACTCAACATGAACATGTCTATAAATTGCCATAACTACCTCCCAATCCTAAACACTCTGCTAGTTGATGTTTTTAAATATCCATCAATAACCTCAGGAAGGTCTTCTCTTAATTTTTTAGTATCTATACTAGTTTTAGTAACACTTTTCCAAGTTATCTTTCTTTCCTTGCAAAATCCTATCTCATATTCTTTTAAATTACTTTGAAGCTTATGCTCTATAACCTTTTTTCTGCTTTCAAGCTTAGATATACTTGAAACAATTTCATCATATTCCTCTATACATTCATATAAACTTTCATCTAATATAATAGTTTCATTAATACTATTTGCATAAGTCTTTCTTAAAAACTTACCACAATCATCACTTCCAAAAGGCAAATTACAATTATTTAAATCCTCTTTATTACTCTTAAAAATATCCACAAACCTCTTCATCTAAAAAATCCCCCTTTAATTTTTTAATAAAATATAACTGACCCTTACCTGTTACATAAGTTGTAACCTTTATAGCTATCCCCTCAGAAGTTGTAATAGCCATCTGTCTAGTTTTGAACAAACCCATATCAATATAAACTTGCTTTGGTTGATTTTCTCCATTTTGCTTCATAATATAGCCATTTTCCCTAAACCACTGAAATAACCTATTTCGTCCAATATCTAACCCCAAACTATTAAGTAGCTTTGCAAAAGCACCAATACTTATACTATCATCACTTTGTGCAACAGTTTGTCCAATATTTATATATGGCTTATAATTATTCAAATCATTTATAAGCTTATCACAATAAGTCTTTTGCTTTATATAAGAATCTAAAACCTTAACTAAAAAAGTCTCATCATTTACATATCCGCCATCATTTCTTATAGAAGGTAAAACCTCATCCATAACCCAAGACTCAAACTTTTCAGCCTCTTCTTTTTTAGACTTAACAATAAGACGATATAAATTCCCTTCACTTATAAAAGCCCTTTGAACAATTTGAAAACTCTCTGTTCCATCCCTTCTTCTTCCAGTTTGTACCCTGGTATCGTGAAACACGATACCAGGGTATTTGCAATGTCTTTTTATAGCATCATTAGGATTTTTATAACCTAAAATCCTTGCAACTTTAATACCTTCAAAATAAGGCTTATTATCAATACTTATAACTGCAACATCCCCAAAATCTTCATTAGTAAAAACCTTTAATCCATTCAAGTTTATCCCCCCTGTTTTTATTATTTTAAGATTGCATTATCAAAAAAGATCTCATTAATTTCATCAAAAGTCAAATTTAAAAATGAAACAACCCTAGCAGTTTCCTCAATATTAAAAAGACTTTTACCATTTTCCTTGTAATTATAAGTTTGCCTTGAAATTCCTATACCATCAGCAACTTCATATTGTTGATATCCTTTATACAATCTTGTTCTTTTTAATAAATTTAAATTCAATTATGTCCACCCCTATTTGATTTATTTCTTGTTTATATTTATATCTTAACGTTTATATATATTTGATGTAAACAATTTTCCTAATTTATAAAAAAATTTTGACACAATTTATCAAAAATCATAATAAATTATTCGTTTTTGTAACATTTTTAATATAATCAAAGTAAAAATTCGCTACGCTCATGTCGCCAACGATATGACGCTAGCTAACGCTTCGGTCACATCCGTTGCTTAAAATTCGCCGACGAAAAAATACACCCTTATGGGTGTATTTTTTTATATTTGGCTATGTTTTAAACGAGTGTTGAAAATGATACAATATAATTAATTTCGCAATTGTTATATAATGCAAAGTAAGAATAATTATGGTAACCTATATAAATAGGAATTTATAAGGAGGGGATATATGTCAGATAAATTAGTTAAAAATGGAAATATGAGCAAAAACAAATGGATTATAGGAATAGGTCTGGTAATAATTATAGCGTTAGTAGGAGTAAAAGGATTTATCAAACATCATGAAAAGTTTGATGGAGCATGGATAGAGGGAAAAATTAATGGGAATGTATTTTCCATTACAATAGAAAATAATGAAAAATTCTCAGAATTAGATTATGCAAATCTTAAAAGTATTTGTCTATCAAATAGAAAAGATGGAATTGATATTTCTTCAGAGGAAGCTATTAAATTAGGTAATCCAACAAATAATATGATGATGAGTCTTTTTTATGATACAGATTTAATATCAACTAAAGTTTATAAGTATAACTTATGGATAGGCAATAATACAGGATATATTCAAAATAAAAAGGATGATAAAATATATAAATTAAATAGTAATGAAAATAAGTTTTTTATAGATTGTTTTTTAAAATACTATAATGAAGAAGATATAAGAAAGATAATATCTAATAAATTTTAGTTTAATGAACAATTTTAATATATTACGAACTAAAAATGGGGGTCTGTAAAATAAAGTGTGTATTCTTCCAAAAAGTGCGATAATTAAATTAGATTATCCGAAGGAAGGTGCACACTTTTTATGTTAAACAAAAGTGAAATTTTAAAGAAACTTATACAAGAATACGATGTTAAAACAACAAGAGATGTACAAGAAATGTTAAAAGATTTATTTGCAGAAACAATTCAAGAAATGTTAGAAGCGGAGCTTGATGAACACCTAGGATATGACAGATATGATAATAAGAATAAAAATACTACAAACTCAAGAAATGGACATAGGAACAAGAAAGTTCGATCTGATTTTGGAGAGGTTGGCATAAGTATTCCAAGAGATAGACAAGGTAGTTTTGAACCAAGAATTATTAAAAACTATGAAAATGATATATCTGGTATAGAAGAACAAATCATTGGTATGTATTCAAAAGGTATGTCTACACGAGATATATCAGCTCATATCAATAGTATTTACGGTATAGAGGTATCTCATTCATTGGTATCTAAAATAACGGATAGAGTTCTTCCATTAGCTAAAGAATGGCAAAATAGAGCACTAGATACAATATATCCTGTTATCTTTATGGATGCTATACATTACAAAGTTAGGACCGAAGGTCGTATTGTAAATAGAGCTGCATATATTGCAATCGGTATAAACTTGGAAGGTATCAAAGAAGTATTAGGGATATGGATTGGACAAAATGAAACGTCTAAATACTGGCTAAATGTACTTACAGAAATTAAAAATAGAGGGGTTAAAGATATCTTAATAGTATCAGTAGATGGGTTGCCTGGCTTTGCAGATGCCATAAAAGTTGTATATCCTAATACAGAAATACAAAGATGTGTAGTTCACCAGATTAGAAACACTTTGAACTATATATCATATAAACATAAGAAGGAATTTGCAAGGGATTTAAAACAAGTATATACTGCATCAACAGAAGAAAATGCATTAAATGAGCTAGCGCTCTTAGAGGAAAAATGGGATGATAAGTATGCGATAGCATTAAGGAGTTGGAGAAATAATTGGGATGAATTATCAACTTATTTTAAATACCCTGAGCATATTAGAACCTTGATATATACTACTAATGCAATGGAAAGCTATAACCGCATGCTAAGAAAAGTAACTAAATCTAAATCTGTTTTTCCATCTGATGATTCACTTCATAAATCTTTATATTTAGCAACTATGGATATATCTGATAAATGGACACAAAAGATTAGAAATTGGAATCAGATATTAGCTCATTTAAGTATATATTTTGATGATAGAATGTCATCTTTAAATATTTAGTTTAAAAAAAATCTATGATTTTTTATTAGAGAGGTATCTCTTTTTGCAAAAATGGAAAAAATATCTAAAAAAAGACTATGACTTTATAGTCATAGCCTTTCAAAGTAAATGATTATTGTTCTTTAATTTTGGTATAGAATACACAAAATTATCTACACACTCAAAAATGGGATACCTCTTTTGAGATATCCTATTTTTTATTATTCAAAACTTATCTAATTTCAACATTGTGTTAAAACATAGCCTTATATTTTTAATTATATATTTCTATTTTTTGTTAATACTCTATGATAAGTAAAATTAATATAAGTCAAGAGGTGTTAAATTGGTAATAGAATTTTCAGGTTTAATATTATTAGGAATAACATTTTTATATTTAGGAATTTCAACTATATACAAGTACATAAAAAATATTTCAGTAAACTATAAGTCAGAAATTTTAAATCTTTTCTTATTTTTATCTATATTATTTATAATATCATTAACATTATTTCCAATAAGACTTGGATATAAATTTGAAGGATTTGAAATATTTAATATAGTTCCATTTAAGATAATTATAACAATGCTTTTTGAATATCCATTAGGACAATTTATCTATAACGTTATAGGTAATATAGTTTTATTTATTCCCTTTGGATTTTTTATATACATTAAGTTTGAAAAAAATAAAACTAAAACTCTTTTAGCTGTATTTATTATGACTCTAGGTGTAGAATTTATCCAAGGCTTTATTCCATATAGATTTTGTGATATTGACGATATAATTTTAAATACTTTTGGTGGATATATAGGTATTATCATATATAATATACTGTTCTCAAAATTTAATAACAAACTAAAAAAAATACAGATTACCTAGTAACCTGTATTTTTTTCTTAAATATATTAAACTTAACAATTAAACTAACTATTAAAACCCCAATAAAAGCTCCACTAAAATCAATCAAAACATCGTCAAACTGCCCAGTTCTATCAACAACAAAGGTTTGATGGTACTCATCACTACAAGCGTATAAAAACGCTAACAACAATGCTATAAATACAGATTTTAATATATTATCGCCATTGTACACACTTCCAAAAAATAATATACCAAGAACACAAAATAAAAACATATGAGCTCCCTTTCTTACAATGAAGCTATTTATATTATTTTTAATTTCTTCGCTCTTAGAAACCTTCTTTATAACATGCACCACATTATCAGACTGTACAGATGATATTTTTGCTGGTTGATGAGACATATAAAAAATAAATCCCATCCATAATACAGCAAATAAAATACAGATCTTCTTTTTCATATACCTCTCCTTTTAACAATAATAGACTCCTTAAAAGGAGCCATATTATATAATATACTATTATTTGCTATTATCTATTACTGTTGCATATCCATTAATATTATTTCTATGCCAATTCCAAGCATCCTCTATAATCTTCTCTAAAGAATCAAACTCTGGCTTCCATCCAAGCACACTCTTAGCTTTTTCACTACTAGCTATTAAAACTGCTGGATCTCCACTTCTTCTTGGTTCTTCAACAGCACATATATCAAAATTAGTAACTTTTCTAGCTACATCTATAACCTCTTTAACAGAATATCCATTTCCATTACCTAAATTAAATATATCGCTATTATTACCTTTTCTTAAATACTCTAAAGCCTTATAATGAGCAGATGCTAAATCCATAACATGTATATAATCTCTTATACAAGTACCATCCTTAGTATCATAATCATTTCCAAATATACTTATATGACTTCTCTTTCCTAATGGAACTTGAAGTATTAAAGGTATTAAATGTGTTTCTGTTTTATGATCTTCTCCTATACTTCCATCAAAGTATGCACCTGCTGCATTAAAGTATCTTAAAGAAACATACTTAGTACCATAAGCATTGTCAAACCACTTCATCATTTTTTCCATTGCAAGCTTAGTCTCACCATATGTATTTGTTGGATTTGTTTCATCATCTTCCATTATAGGTATGTTTTTAGGCTCTCCATAAGTTGCTGCAGTTGAAGAAAATACTATTTTATCAACATTATTTTCTTTCATAACATCTAATAAACACATCATACCATATACATTATTATGATAATATTCATATGGTTTTACCATACTTTCTCCAACTAATGAGTTTGCAGCAAAATGTATTACAGCTTCTATATTATTCTCTTTAAATACCTTATCTAATTTTTCTTTATCCCTAATATCGCAGTTATAAAATTTATCAGTTAAAATTGCTTCTTTATGTCCTGTTAATAGATTGTCCACTACTATTATATCTTCATTTTGTTCTAAAAAGTATTTAACAGTATGGCTTCCTATATATCCAGCTCCACCTATTATTAATATACTCATAATATACCTTCCTTCTAATGTTTATAAATTATTTCCTAGAAAATATCAATTATTATATACTTTAATTTTCACAATACTTAAGCCATAGCATTAAGACTATGGCTTTTTTATATAACTATTTAGCAGTAACTGCTACTTTTTCTTTTGATACTTTAGACTCTTCTTTAATAGCTTTACTTTTTAAAAACTCAATAAGTCCATCTCTAAGATCTGGTCTTTTTAAAGCAAAGTCTACTGTAGCTTCTAAGAATCCTAACTTGTCCCCTACATCGTATCTTCTTCCTTCAAAGTCATATGCATATATAGCTTCATGACAAGCTAGAGTTTTTAATGCATCAGTTAATTGTATTTCTCCACCTTTACCTGGTTCTTGATTTTCAAGTATATCAAATATAGCAGGTGTTATTATGTATCTTCCTAATATTGCTATATTTGATGGAGCATCTTCAACATTTGGTTTTTCAACCATGTCTTTTACTTTGTATACTCTATCTTCTATATGTTTAACATCAAGTATTCCGTACTTGTCAGTGTCCTCGACAGCAACTTTTTGTACTCCAAGTACTGATGTCTTATATTCATCGTATGCATTTATAAGTTGTTTTAGACAAGGAGTTTTAGCATCTACTATGTCATCACCAAGTAAAACTGCAAAAGGCTCATTTCCGATAAAGCTTTTTGCACAATGTATAGCATGTCCAAGTCCTTTTGGTTCTTTTTGACGTATATAATGGATGTTTACCATGTTTGATATATCTTGAACCATCTTAAGCATTTCTTTTTTACCTTTTTGCTCTAGCTCAAGTTCTAGTTCTACGCTTCTATCAAAGTGATCTTCTATACTTTTTTTACTACGACCTGTTACTATTAGTATTTCTTCTATTCCTGATTCTATTGCTTCTTCTATTATGTATTGTAGTGTTGGTTTGTCAACTATAGGAAGCATTTCTTTTGGTTGTGATTTTGTTGCAGGTAAAAATCTTGTTCCCAGTCCTGCTGCTGGTATTATTGCTTTTCTTACTGTTTGTTTCATAATTTTACTCCATTTATATTGATTCTATTTCTAATTCTTCTTTATTTTTAAGTACACCTTTAAGCTTTTCAAGTGCTGGAACTAATGTACATCCTATTATAAAGAATATTATACTAAATGATTGAATACTCATTGGTGGCCTTGGTACTTCAAGAGATGTAGGACCCATTATAACGGAGTATATAGATCCTATCATAAGACCTATAATACAATATATTGTTTGTGACCTAAAGTTTCTAAGTAAATGTCTTACTGTTCTTACAGTTAATAAAACACCAAGTAAAACCCCACATCCAAATATTAATATTCCTGGTAAGTATTCAAAGTTTAATTTTAATATTTCTTTTACACCGTTAAGTATTGGTGCATAAAGTCCAAATATTAAAAGTATTGTTGATCCTGATATACCAGGAAGAACCATTGCTGATATTGTAATCATTCCAGATATAAATATATATGCTATAAATATCATATTTAAGTTATTATACTTTATAGAGAAACTTTGACCACTACTTGTAACTGGGTTAAAATAAGTCATTGCTCCGACTACAGTTATTCCTATTATTAAAAATATAATATTTCTTTTATTGTTACTTAATGTTTTTCTTTCTGATTTAACTATTAATGGAATGGATGATATTATAAATCCTAAAAACAAGGAATTTATTTCGTATATATTTTTTTCAAATATATTTGTTATAAACAATACTGATAGTATAAAACCTGTAATCCATCCTATTCCTATTTTAGATAGAAATTTAAATGATTTTATTCTACCATTTTTGTTACTAGATATTAGGTTGTTTAATGCATTTACAAAATCATCATAAAATCCAAGTATAAATGCTATTGTACCTCCTGACACTCCTGGTACACTGTCCGCTAGAGCCATGCAAAATCCCCTAATAAAGTTTAATATATACACATAAACCTCCATAAAAATTTTTTTTCTTATATTTTATTCAGTTGTTAATGCTACTTATTTTTCTATAGTTTCATATCCATTAGGATTATTACTTTGCCATCTTCAAGAATCTTCACACATTCTATCTATACCAAACTCAGCCTTCCAATCAACTTCATTATTAGCTTTTGTAGAGTCTGCGTAACACATTGCAACATCTCATGGTCTTCTGTCAACTATTTTATATGATATTTTTTCCACCAGCCTTTGAAAAAGCTTTTACCATGTCTAATACACTATATCCATTTCCAGTTCCGAAATTATATGTAACTAATCCACAGTTAGTATTTAATTTATCAAGTTCTTTTATATGTCCTTTTGTTAGATCAACAACATGTATATAATCTCTTACACCACTACCATCATGAGTAGCATAATCATTACCAAATACACTTAGCTCTTTTAATTTACAAACTGCAACTTGTGATACATAGGGCATCAGATTATTTAGTATATCATTAGTGTCTTCTCCTATAAGTCCGCTACTATGTGCTCCTACTGGATTAAAGTATCTAAGTATAGCTATATTAAAGCTTGAATCATCCTTGACTATATCTCTTAACATATCTTCTATCATTAGTTTTGTAGCTCCATATGGATTTGTTGTACTTAATGGAAAATCTTAAGTTATTGGACTTGTATGTGGATCACCATAGACTGTCGCCGATGAACTAAATACAAAGTTTTTTACATTGTATTTTTTCATTAAGTTTAATAAAGTTAATGTATTTACTATATTATTAGTGTAATATTCTAATGGTTTTGATACAGATTCCCCTCCTACATATTCATCAAAATAAAAATTGAAGAATTTTTATTCTATAAATTACTATACCTTTTATATTATATACAGTCTCCTTTACTTTAAAGATTAATATTTCTATCTTTCTTTACTTCATTTTAAGTTGTATCCTATGACATTCGGTTATTCAACCTATACTTCTATTTCAGCTAATTTTTTATTAGTATTCTTATTAATGTTAAATAATATATATATAATTAAAATATAAACTATTATTCCTGTAAGTATTTGTACAAATAAGGATATAATACTTATTGGTAGTAATTTTCCTATTCTACTAACAACTATAAACATAATTATTCCACTTACTAGATAAATAATAGAATCTTTTATATATTTATTTAAATTTAAGCAATTACTTATTTTTATATTCTGATAAATACATATCGTAGCCTGACCTAATAAACTTCCAATTATTGCACCTAAAGCATCAAATCTACTTATAAAATAAATATTACTTATTACATTAACTATGGCACCAAAAATATTTGATTTTATATATATATCATCATATGAATTTGGTATTAAATATTGTGTCTTTATTACATTTTCCCATGCTTTAAGTATAACTATCATAGACATTACCTTTAGTAAGTCTGTACACGCCATAAATTCTATACCGAAAAATATAGGTGTAAATGTATTTGATATACTAGCTATTCCAAAACATATACCAAATGCCATAAACATAGCAAATTTCATCGAATTATTAATATATACTATACTTTGATCTTTATTTCCATTAGCAATAATATTAGATATTTTAGGTAGCATTACAACCCCCAATGCAGTAATTAATCCCATTGGTAAATCAATAACTTTTACCACATTTTCATAATATCCCACTTGTGTCATATTACTTAAGCTACCTAACATAACTTTATCTACTAATTTAAATATTGCAAATGACATAACAGGAATAAATAATTTTAAATTAGGAATTGCATGTATTTTTATGTCTTTTAGAGAAATTTTACAAAAACCAATATATCGTTTTAAATATGATAAAGATATAATTTGAGTAAATAACGAACTTAAACACATTATTAACGTATATAAGTATAAGTCATTGGTATCTTTTACAAAAAAAAGTATACTTAATAATGTAATTATTTTAATAATAATATTTCTTGTAACTATTATTTTAAATTCTTCTAGTCCTGATAATAACCAGTTTATATCAATAGAAAATGATATTACATAAATAACCTCTATTATAAAAATTAATTTATTAAATTTTATAAATTTTACTATATATATTAAATATGCACCTATACCAATCACAGATGTTATCAATTGTAAACTATATATACTCCAAAAAGTTTTATTTAATTTATGCTTATCATCCCTTACTTGAGCAATACTCCTGCTACCATAATCAGTAACACCTAGTACGCAAATTAACGCAAAACATGATGCAATTGAGTATGAATATGAATAAACCCCTAATCCCTCAGCCCCTATCACTCTAGATATATACGGAGTTGTTATTATAGGTAAAATTATGATTAAAATTTGATATATTGCATTATATATAAAGTTTTTTCTTATATTGCTCATATTTTAAACCTCTTTTCCTATTTAGTTCTTAGCTCTGATTATTTTCTATTTTAAAGAAAATTTTACAAATTCTTCATAATCTTTAAATATAGGCTTTGTGTTTATAAACTTATTAAATGATTCTTCATAATTTCCATTTAACTTAAGTACATTATCATATTCTTTTATAAGCTGATCCTCTCTCTGTTGAAATAACCAGTAAAATTCTCTTAATAATTCTTTTTCTGGAACTTTGTTATATTTATTAAAGTATTCTTTAACTAATTCTTTAGCTTCATCTAATTGCTCTACTTTCCTTTTCTCATAATAATCATTTATTGACATTATAAACCTAATAGGATTCCCTGCATATACACCATTACTTTCTAGATCTTTATTTACTAAACTATTAGCTCCAATTATTACATTATCTCCTATTGTAACTCCTTTTAATATTGTAGTTTTTACTCCTATAAATACATTATTACCTATTTTTACTTTGCCTGAAGAACCTAATACATCTCCATATAATTTCTGTATTACTGCCCAATCATAACCGTGTTGCAATATATTACATCCTGACGTAATATGTACATTATCTCCAATTTCAATCATCCATGGTCTTTGGATATCTACCGAAATAGTCCATGGACTATAAAAATTTGTATCTTTACCTATCCTTATCCCTTTTTTTCTTAAGTATTTGACATAAGACCTTGAAGTTGCTTTATGTTGATATTTTATATATAATAAAATATTTTTTATTTTATTTTTCATTTTATTTCTCCTACATTCTATACCTTACTTTTCTAAATAAATCATATGCTTTGAATATAATACTATACAATGTTGTTGATGTGTAGAACAATTTAATCTGTATCTTCCTAAAATTATCTATACCATCCAAGTTTATGCTATCCTTATATTTAATTACTTTATTTTTATATAAGTTCAGTTTATTCTTTTCATTGTTAGAACACAATATTGTATTATATATCCCTATACATGCTAATACATATGATTGAACTGCTGATGGTATTGCATCTGGGTAATTTTCTATACAAAATTCAAGACATTCTTTACTAGCTTCTTCACAATCATAATTAATTTTTATATTTCTAGTTATACTTCCAGCTCTTTGTCTATAATAATATTTAGGTTGAGAGTCATAATATATTTTATTTGATTCATGAATTAGTTTATATAATATAAACCAGTCCTCTGATAATTTTCCTATAGGAAATCTTATATTGTTAAATAGTTCTCTTTTATATAACTTGTTCCAAGATCCAACACCAAAATATCCTATTGTATTCATTGTCTTTATAGCTTCACAACTATTCATTAAAAGTTGAATATTTTTAAAATGTCTCACTTCTTTTAAATTTTTATTAAAGTAATGGTAATATCCACAACAAGATATATCTACTTTATTTTTAATTAAATTCATATATAAAAATTCTATAAATGTTTTATCTATAAAGTCATCGCTATCTATAAAACTTATATATTCCCCTTTTGCAATATCTAGACCCGCATTCCTAGCAGAAGACAATCCACCATTTTTTTTATGAATTACCTTTATTCTAGAATCTTTTCTTGACCATTTATCACATATTTGTGGACAATTATCTGGTGATCCATCATCTACTAATATAATCTCTAAATGTTTGTAAGTTTGATTTACTATACTAGTAATACATTCATCTAAATAGTCTTCTACTTTGTAACATGGTACTATAACACTGATTAATTGATTATAATTTTTCATAATTAACACCTAGCAATTCTATAAAATTAAAGTAGTAATTATCTAAAGTTAATTCTTTAGATGCTTCTAAACTTTCTTTTCCCATCTTAATTCTTAATTTATCATTATTTATTAATTTATCGATACCCTCAGATAAGTTTTCTATTAAATTCTCATCTCTATTATAAATTAATGCACATTTTTCATTTACATACTCCGGTATTCCACCCGAGTTAGTTGTAATTATAGGAAGTCCACAAGATAACGACTCTATTATAGTTAAAGGAGCCGGATCATCCCAAATCGAAGGAAGAATAGCTATATCTGAGATTGAATATATCTTATATATGTCTTCATAAGGAACAAATCCTGTAAACTTAACTTTGTCTTTTAACTCAAAAATAATCTCTTCTAACTCTTCTTCAAATTTATTTTTAACCTCTGTTCCAAAGAAAAAACTTCCTACCACTAATAGTTTATAATTTTCACTTTTAACTTTTTTTAGAGAAAGTAGAATTTCTTTTATTCCCTTCTCTCTAGTCAATCTACCTGTAAATAAAAGTACTTTATCATCATCTTTAATTCCATATTTTTTTCTTAATTTTTTTGATTCATCATCAGACAACCCTTGATTAAACTGGTCTTGATTAATACAATTCCTAAGAACAGAAAAATTATTTTTATCTTTTACATCTAAAAATTCTGATAACTGGTTTTTTATAAAATTACTAACACCTATGTTATTTTTACAATTTTTTATTATTTCTTCACATTTATATGCACTTTTTATCTCATTATGAAGATGATAATAATATCTGTCTTTATATTTCAAATAATTTTTTCTCTTTTTTAAAGCCATAAATAAAGTTGGATGATTTTCTAATAAAACTTTATCATAATTATTTTTCTGTAAATATTTGCTTACTTTATTTAAAAAATATAATCTCTGAAATATATATCTATATGACATTGTGTTATCTTTTTTTAAAATATTTTTAGCTATAAAGTAAGTAAATTTATCTAAACTTTCAACTATAATATTAGGTTTGATAAAAATAAATTCGCTATTTTCATATTTCCGAGATATTTCAACAGCCTTTTTATCTTTAATACTAAATACTGTAATTTTAATCTTTTTATACTCTTCATTCTTTTTTATAAAATTTTCTAATAAGCTTTCTACAGCTCCACCTTTACTTGCTGGAACGGGTAAAAAACCACTTGTTATAACTGCTAAACTCATAATTCACTCCTAATTATACATTTTTTTATCTCTGTAATGCTTCAATAAAAATCCGGTCATCCAAAAATAATTTATTAACCCTGGTGTAAAATTAAATGATGCATCTATCACAAAAGCTATATATACGCATATTAAACCTAGAGATACTAAATATCTTTTTCTAATCAATTTGAATATTCCTATTAATAAAATAATATTAAAACATACAAAATTTACTAATCCGTAATATTCTAAATTATATACTACACCTTCTATCCAATGACATTTATCCCATGACATACCTATTAATATACTCTTAAGTAATTCAAATATTTTCATATTATTTAAATTATCTAGGTAACTAGCATATAGGGTTGTTCTGCCTGCACCTGTTGTATCCGAAAGTGTTGTTATTATATATCTATCTATCATATAAGTTAAATACTCTGTATTAAAAAGTATAAAATAAGCAGTTCCTAATAATACAGCTACTATTATTATCATATGAAAAAGTAATTGTTTTTTATATATTAACTTATCATATATATTTTTTATTATAAATGGAGTAATAAATACAAATGGTATTATTATTGACCTTGAACCCGACATTGATATACCAATGATACCTAATACTATAGATATAAATTTCATAACTTTATTTTTTTTATTCATTGCTTTCCAACTAATCACACATGGTATTGCCAATGCATAAAATAAACCTGCAGCATTTCCATTTTGATATGTAGATGGCATTTTTAAAGCATCACTTCCATTAAATCCATATCCAATAGGCTTATCTGTAAAACTATCTCCATAGGCAATATTTAATCCATAAATAGCTGTCTCTTCTATACCAAATAAATACTGTAAAAGTGCATATCCTCCTACTATACATAACGATATAGCAATTATCCTCATAGCCTTTTCATAATCTGCATTATATCCAAGCATTATACAAAATGGAGATAATACTTGGATTAAGGTTATTGCTAGAGCTAACTTTGGCGCTATATTGATATTTAGTATAGTAGCAATAAAAGATGTTGATATAAATAAACATAACATATAAAAAAATAATTTATATTTTCTTGATAATTCAATAATATAATCTCGATAGTAAAATACTACAAACGGCAATAATATAGTAGATAAGTTTAAAGGTAATCCACCTAACAATATTCCTGCTTTTGGGAATGCCATACATATAAATGCATAAATATATATCATTGTTTTACTCCTATTTCATATATCTTTATATCTTTATTCTTCTTTATAAAATAATTATCTAATAAGTATTTTATAAAGAGTAAAATACTTATTAAAATAATAGAAATTATTATTATCCAAATAAAATTATTTCTAATAAAATCTTCTTCAATCTTTATAAAAATAGATGTAACTTTGATTACTATTCTCTTTATAGGTTCATGCATACACATTATAAATAATGAATTCATACCCAGATATTTTATTATTTTTAAGTTTATATTCTTTGAAATATTGACAATGAGTATTGTGCCTAAAGTTCCAAATATATATAACATATAGTAATTAGGAATTATATTTGCATTTAGATCGAATCTGCCTATATAGTTTGGTACACTTAATATAAAAATAAATATAACAACATTTATTATTGATTTACTGTATTCCATTTTTAAATTATTATATTTGGGTAAAATATAATAACCAACTGCATAAAACCCTATACTTGTTAACATCACATCTATCAACCAAGGAAATCTCAAACTATTATACTTACTATTTAAATATCCTAATAAAGAAAATACTATTACAACTAAATAAATAATTTTTTCATTATTTATCACTCTCTTTAAATAATAAAAAGTTATTTCTGTAATAAGTAAACATGGTAAAAACCACATTACTGCATTATAATAATAATTTTCAGCTCCTCCTTTAGCTATAAAAATATTAAAAAACTGTTGAGTAATAGAAATATTTCCACTTCTTATAAATCTTTCAAAGATAAACCAGTACATAAACCATATAAAACAAAACTTAAAATATGGTACAATTAAACTTTTTACTTTTTTCAATACATAGTTATCTTTATTTGAAAAATTAAATAAAAAACCTGATATTATAAAAAATAATGGCATATGAAAAGAGTATATTATATCATTCAAATATTTATTTATTGAAACATGCCCTAAAATTACCAATATCATTCCTATACCTTTTAAATTGTCAACCCAATCTAACCTTTGTGTATTTTCTAGATTATTTCTTTTATTCATATCTATTAAATTCCTCTAAATAAATTTCTTCTAACTTTTTTGAAGCTCTCTTTATTTCATATCCATTGTCTTCAATTTCTTTTGATGTATCTTGCCTTAAGTATCCATTTTTGGATTCTAATATCTTAATTGCCCATTCTTTAGGCGTTTGTTCTAGATTACAATATTCTAGTAATTCAGTAACTTTTGCTTCTATAGGAATTTCATCAGATACAATAGTTTTTAATCCTGCCGCTTGAGCTTCTACTGCTACCATACCTAGACCTTCATATCTTGACGGAAATACAAATACATCCATAGCTTGCATTATATCATTTACATCATCTCTAATCCCTAAGAACTTTACTTTAGAAGTTAGCCCTAACTTTTCTACTTTTTCATAAATAGAATTTTCAAGTTCGCCTTCACCAATTAAAAGTAAGTATACATTATTGTCAATTTTATTTACTTCGTTAAAAATTTCAATAAGAAAATCATGATTTTTCTGAAACATAAATCTTCCAACATGTCCTATCACAAATTTATCTTCTAATTCCATTTCTTTCCTAATACAAGTTCTTTTATCTTCATTATATATAAATTTCGATATATCAATTGCATTTTTAATTAATTTTACTCTCCCTTCATTATAAAAATCTTCTCCAAATAACCACTTACCTGCTAATTCAGAACATGCAAAATACTTGTTTGGAAACATCTTCGAAAAAGGTTTAAGCACATTTTTTACTAGAGTTTTTTTTATTTCTTTATTATTTGATGTGCTATGATTATGAGCAATTCTAATTTTAACACCAGCTATTTTAGCTGCCATCATAGGAAATACACTTAATGCATTTATATTTGAATGTACTATTTGATATTCATTTTCTTTGAATACTTTTGCTAATTTAATCATATATTTATGTAGTTTTTGATAAGGAGGCACCATTATAACTTTTCCGCCCAATTTTTCGATTTCATCAATAGGTATTACTGTTGAATCTTCATCTACTATAAAATCAAATTGAACTTTATCTTTATCAATATGTCTATAATAATTCATTATTATAGATTCAACACCACCAGACATCATTTTTCCCATTACATGAGCTACTCTTATAGTTTTTTCCATTTCTACCTCCTTGCTATTTCTATGATTCATTTTTATCCCAAACAGAACTCCAACTATCTTTATAATAAGTTTTATATCTAGCCATAATTTTCTAGTTTTTATATATTCAATATCTATTTCAACCAACTTATCAAATCCAGCATTTTTTCTTCCACTTACCTATCTTAAAGAGTTAAAGCCTTGCTTAACATCTACTCTTTCTCACCTATACTAATTTTATGTATAAACTTACCTATATAGAGTCAACTATATTAACTATGTGCTTCATTACATTTTCTAATTTATTGTCAACTTCTATCTTTTCTTCTCCATTACATCCAAAATAAAACTTTATCTTTGGCTCAGTCCCAGATGGTCTAATAGCTATCCATGAATTATCTTCTAATATAAACTTAAGGACATCTGACTTAGGTAAATCATTTATACCTTCTTTGTAATCTCTTAATTCTTCTACCTTTATATCCGCTATTTGCTCTATATTTGCATTTCTAAAATGACTCATTATAGACTTAATTTTTTCCATACCGTCTATACCTTTTAAAGTAATTGACTTTAACTCTTCCTTGTAGTATCCATACTTTTTGTACACTTCTTGAAGTCCTTCATATAAAGTCATTCCTTTGTCATAATAATAAGCTGACATTTCTGATATAAGAAGTGCTGATACAACCCCATCTTTATCTCTTGCATGAGTACCAACTAAATATCCGTAACTTTCTTCGTAACCCATTATAAATGTAGCTTCATTTGTAGCTTGATACTGATGTATTTTTTCACCTATAAACTTAAATCCTGTTAAAGTGTCAACACTTGAAACACCATAACTTTTTGCTATATTAGCTCCAAGTTCAGAAGTAACTATAGTCTTAACTATTGTAGGATTGTTCATAGTTTTTATTTCATCTATTTTGTTGCTTATTACATAATCAACTAATAATGAACCAACTTGATTTCCATTAAGTACTACATACTCTCCTTCATTGTTTTTAACAACAACACCAACTCTGTCACAGTCTGGATCAGTTCCTATTATTATATCTGCTCCATTTTCCTTAGCCATTGATATTGCTATATCAAATACTGCTTTTTCCTCTGGATTTGGATATTCTACTGTAGAAAATTTCGGGTCAGGCATTTCTTGTTCTTTAACAACTGCAACATTTTTAAATCCTACTTCATCTAAAGCTTTTCTTATCGGTAAGTTTCCAGTTCCGTGTATTGGTGTGAATATTATCTTCATATCCTTACCAACTTTATCGATTATATCTTGTCTTATAACCTGCTCTTTTACAGCATCTATAAATGCTCTATCTACTGTTTCATCTAATAAAGTTATTAATTCATCTTCTTCATTAGTTGTAGGTATTGTGCTATAATCGTCTATTTTATTAACTTCCTGTATTATTTCTTCCGCTATATTTGGGCATACTTGACCTCCGTCAGTCCAGTATACCTTGTATCCGTTATATTCTGGTGGATTGTGACTTGCTGTTATAACAACTCCTGCCACACATCCTAAATGTCTAACTGCAAATGAAAGTTGTGGAGTAGTTCTTAAGCTATCAAATATATAAGCCTTTATTCCACATGCTGCTAATGTTTTAGCAGTTTCATTTGAGAATTCTTCACTTTTAAATCTTGAGTCATATGCTATTACTACACCTTTTTGCTTTCCTTCTTCACCACATTTGTTTAATATGTAGTTTGCAAGTCCATATGTAGCTCTTCTCACTGTGTATTTATTTATTCTGTTAGTACCCGCACCTATTACTCCCCTAAGTCCACCAGTACCAAATTCTAAGTTTTTATAAAATCTATCTTCTATTTCTTTTTCATTATTTTCTATAGATAATAACTCTTTTTTAGTCTCCTCATCAAAATAAGAATTATCTAACCATTCTTTATAAGATTCTATATATGTCATTATTTTCACTCCTTATTTTTTACATCTCAAATGCTCATAATTAAATCTGCTCTAACGAAGATGTTTCTATATAAGTCGCACCGACATTTTAAGCAACGGATATATACGCAGTGGAAACAAGTATATATCGTTGGCGATAATTTTTAAGTATGGAGGAAAACTTATATATATACATCGAGCGATATTAACCTATGAAGCATTATCATCTCCAAATAAAACTCCAACTGTTTTAAATATTAATTTTATATCTAACCATAAGTTTCTAGTCTTTATATATTCAATATCCATTTCAACCCATTCATCAAATCCAATATTGTTTCTTCCACTAACCTGCCATATACAAGTAAGCCCTGGCTTAACAGCTAACCTTTGCATTTGATATGAATTATACTGTTCAACTTCATGAGGTATTGGCGGTCTTGGTCCTACCAAACTCATATCTCCCTTAAGTACATTAAATAACTGTGGAAGTTCATCTATACTAGTCCTACGTATAACCTTACCTACTTTAGTTATTCTCGGATCATCATTTATTTTAAAAACTGGACCAGTTTGTTCATTTCTGTCCATTAAGTCTTTTAATAATTCCTCTGCATTATGTACCATACTTCTAAATTTGTACATTTTAAAAGTTTTTGGATATCTTCCATTTCTTTCTTGAGCAAAAAATACTTTTCCCTTTGGATCTTCTAACTTTATAAGTATTGCAACAATTAAAAATAATGGTGATAATAAAATAATTCCACATAAAGAACCAACTATATCTATTAATCGTTTTGTTATGGAATAAAGTATCGATTCTTTTACCAAGACATCTGAAAAATCAATCGCTATTGCATCTTCATCAAACTCTTCTTCAAACTTAAATCTGTTATCCATCTAAACCCCCACACTATTTAATTTTTCTATTTTTGTTAATTAATATATTAATTTATAATGCAGCTGCCTTTTTCTTATTTCTACCTTTTCTTCCACTTTCATGTTGGTAATAATAATTGTAATAATTATAACCATTCCCCTCAGCCTCAAACTTATTTAAAACTGCTCCAATTATATTAGCTCCAACATCTTCAAGTCTTTGCTTTGAAACCTTCGCTATTTCAACATCACATTGCTTACTTCCAACAACAAAAACACATCCATCGCTGTAAGTTGATATTATTCCAGCGTCCGTTACAACTCCAATTGGTGGAGTGTCTATAAATATATAATCATAATACTCTCTTAGCTCATTTATAAAATCCTTCATTTTCTTTGAACTAAGTATTTCCGATGGATTTGGAGGTACCGCCCCACATGTTAAAATATGTAAGTTTTTAACTTCTGTACAATGTACACACTCTGCAAAATTTTTGTTGTTTAGTAATATATCAGTTAACCCATTTATATTACTAATATTAAACATTCTGTGAACACTAGGATTTCTTAAGTCCCCTTCAAGTAATAATACCTTTTTTTCAAGGTTTGCAAAATTAACTGCAAGGTTTGCTATTACTGTTGATTTTCCTTCACCTTGCATTGAACTAGTAACATTTATAACCTTCATTTCTTTATCTAAGTTTGAAAATTCTATACTAGTTCTTATTCCCCTATAACTTTCTGAAATAGGAGATTTTGGTTTTCTTATACTTATTATTTTTTCTAAAACTTTACTCATAATATCCTCCTATTTATTAAGCTATATCTTCATTAGGTATTACACCAATAACTGATAATCCTAAATGTTTTTCTATATCTTGTGGTGTTTTCATTTTGTTGTCTAAGTACTCTATTAAAAACACTACGAAAAGTCCTATCATAGTTCCTAAAACAAACGCTATTAATACATTCATAACCTTGTTTGGTTTTATTGGATTTTTAGGTAATGTTGCTTTATCTATTACTTGAACATCATTTGCCTTAGTTATTCTTTTTGCTTCCTTTTCAAATACCTTTGGTATTTCATTTGCTATATCTCTTGCTTTTTGAGGATTAGTGTCTTGTACACTTATGCTTATAATTTGAGTATCTTTTACTGGAGATACAGTTATTTGCCCTGATAAGCTTTCATATGTATTTTCTAGCTTTAAATTTTTTATTACATCATCTAAAACTATTCTTGATTTTATTATTTCACCATAAGTTACCGCAAGCTTCTGTGTAACAGTGATTTGATCTCCTGTTACTATTTGTGTTTCTGCTTGTTTATCAGCATTTACTATTAATGTAGATTTTGCTTCATATACTGGCTTTAACATAAAAAAGCTTATTACACCACTAATTAATGCCGATATAATTGCTAAAAGAGCTATTATCCAAAATCTCTTTTTGATAATTGCAAAATATTCTCTTAAGTCAATTGTTTCTTCCATTTTTACCTCCACTTTTTCATATTTCGTCAAATTATTTTATGCATAGGGTAATATATCAATTCTTGTTTTTTTGTATATACCTTCGACAAAACTTCTTATATTTCATCATATATTTTCTTTATCTATATACTTTTTTCGACAAATTATCTTATGTTTCATCACGAACATTTTTTGCAAATTATTTTTCATATATATGTGTTTTATATAAATAATAAATTATATTATTAAGTTCGACATCTAAAAATGAGTAAAAAAATAGCTCATAAATTTATGTTCATATTGGTAATAATAAATACAAAATTACTCAACATGAAAGTTAATAAATTTATAAGCTATAAATATATTACTATATATGAAAGATGCTATATAGCTAATTTCTTAGCACATATCTCATCTGAAAATTATATAAATAAAAGACCTTGCAAGCATCTTGATTTCAAGACACCTACAGAGGTCTTTACTTAAATCTAAAGTGTTGTACTTAAATTGACAAATCATCATAAAAAATATTTAACAGTGTGACTTCCTATATATCCAGCTCCACCTATAATTAATACATTCATAATATACCTTCTTTCTAAAGTATTTATAAATTATTTCCTTGAAAATATTAACTATTCTGTACTTTAGTTTTTGATAATACTTAAGCCATAACATTGAGACTATAGCTTGTTTATATAACTATCTTACAGTAACTACTACTTTTTTACAATTCTTAGAGTATTATTTACTTACTTTGCTTTTTATAAACTTTAAGAATTCATCTCTAAGTTCTGGTTTTTTTAAAGCAAAGTCTACTGTAGCTTCTAAAAATCCTAACTTATCACCAACATCGTATCTTCTTCCTTCAAAGTCATATGCATATATCGCTTCATGAGTGGCTAATGTTTTTAAGGCATCAGTTAATTGTATTTCTCCGCCTTTACCTGGTTCTTGATTTTCAAGTATATCAAATATAGCAGGTGTTATTATATATCTTCCTAGTATTGCTATATTTGATGGCGCATCTTCAATATTTGGTTTTTCAACCATATCTTTTACTTCATATACTCTATCTTCTATATGCTTAACATCAAGTATTCCATACTTATTAGTATCCTCAATGGCTACTTTTTGTACTCCAATTACTGATGTTTTGTATTCATCGTATGCATTTATAAGTTGTTTTAAACAAGGAGTTTCACTGTCTACTATGTCATCTCCAAGTAAAACTGCAAAAGGCTCATTTCCGATAAAGCTTTTTGCACAGTATATAGCATGTCCAAGTCCTTTTGGTTCTTTTTGACGTATGTAATGGATATTTACCATGTTTGATATATCTTGAACCATTTTAAGCATTTCAGTTTTGCCTTTTTTATCTAACTCTAGTTCAAGCTCTACAGAACGGTCAAAATGATCTTCTATTGACTTTTTGCTACGACCTGTTACTATTAGTATTTCTTCTATTCCCGATTCTATTGCTTCTTCTATTATATATTGTAATGTTGGCTTGTCAACTATTGGTAACATTTCTTTTGGTTGAGATTTTGTTGCTGGTAAGAATCTTGTTCCTAGTCCTGCTGCTGGTATTATTGCTTTTCTTACTGTTTTTTTCATAATATTTGTTCCTCCAAATAACCCTCTGTAAGTTGATAATTTTCATACAGAGTTTACTTTTTTATTATTCAAACTCATCAGTAATTTAAATTAATTTTAATTTATCTTAAACATATTTTATATGATTCTTTATACAATATATATTCTTATTTAAATCATTTACTATTTATTTTTCATTAAAACTATGCAACCTTATTTAACTTTTTCTTCATCACGTCAGTTATAACATTAATTTCATCTACTTTTAAAACTACAACTAATATTCCATAAGTTATCGCTCCAACTCCTACAGATATAGCTAAAGAAACAGCTTCCTTAGCAAAACCTAAACCTAGTAAATTACTTACTATATTATAAACAAAGTAAGTTACAATGCCCATAACAACTGCTGCTACAATAGACTTAATAGTAGTCTTAATTATTTTATCTTGTCCAAAATATCCAATCTTTTTCTTAAGACTTCCAAATAATAAGAATATACATACAATAGCTGATATACTAGTAGCAAGAGCTAACCCTGCTAATTGTAGGTATTTAACTAATATTATATTAAGTACTATATTCATAATCATTGCTATAGCACCATTTATCATAGGAGTTTTAGTATCTTTCAGTGCATAAAATACTTTTCCTATTATATCTCTAAGTCCAAATGCAACCATACCTATTGAGTACATTATAAGTGATATAGCAGTCATACTTGTTGCTCTAGCATCAAACTCCCCTCTTTGGAATAATAACTTTACAATAGGAGTAGCTAGCACTATTGCTCCAATCGATATAGGTATCACTAATAAAATTACACTATTAATACTTTGTACTACTGAACTTATAAACTTTTCTTTATTATCTTCGCTTGATAATTTTGATAACATTGGATATATAACAGCACCAACAGATGTTATAAACAATGCCATTACAAATCCATTTAGTTTATTTGCATAGTTAAGAGCAGATATACTTCCTTCTACTAATGTAGAAGCTAATGTTCTATCTACCATAGTATTTATCTGATTAACAGCCACTCCTATTAATACAGGACCTATTAACCAAGACATTTTTTTTATATACTTATCCTTTATATTTATATATAGTTGATACTTATATTCACTTTTTATTGCAAACGGTAGCTGGAATATAAATTCTGTAGCTATTCCAATTAAAGTTCCCCATATCATTATATATGGATTATACTTAACACTAAGTATTATAGAAACTATTATTATTATATTTTTAGGTACACTTGCTAATCCTGGTATTGTAAAGTTATTTTTTATTTGTAAGTACGCTGTCATTATATAACTTAACCCCGTAAATACAATACTCATTATCGTGATTCTAGTAAAATGTATTGCAATATTTAAAGTTTCACCCTCAAAACCTACTGCAAATATCTTAACTAATTGTTCTGTAAATACTACACCTATAATTGCTAATAATATACATAAAACGATAACTATATTAAATACATTATTAGTAAACTTAAGAGCATTAATTTCTCCTAATTCATTATTTACTTCAAAATATAGGGGTATCAATACAGTTGCTAAAGTTATACCAATAATTGCAAATATAACTACAGGTATGTTCATAGCTGTAAGATATGCATCACTATACATTGATACTCCATAAGATGAAGCTAATACAAGTTCTCTTCCAAAACCTAGACCTTTAGCTATTGCAGTTGCTAACATAAGTCCTATAGTTGCTTTTGCTACCTTACTCATATTTGTATCTATTCTCCAAATCAATCTAATCTAATATTGCCTATATAGAAAGTGCATTTATTAACTTAATATATAAGCAATATCCTTTAAAAGTCTAAATCTATAAATTTCTTTTGAATATCATTTTCCCATATTTCATTACTACATATAATTTCTAAAAACTTTTCATCACTTTTTCCATCACCAAAGTAAGATACTGCTACTTCATCTAAATACTTCGATTTATTTATTGATTGTAATATTTGTTCACTATCTTCATTTACATGATTTATATTAGTCATATCATCATTATATCTACCTTTTTGTCTATTACCTATATCTATTGCAGATTTTCCATAAGCACATGCTTCTCTTATTCCAGAGCTAGAATTCCCTATAATAAATTCACATTCTTTTAAAAGTGTTAAGAAGTATTCAAATCTCATAGAAGGATATACTGCAAACTTATCTCTATTTTCAAATCGCTTATATTCATTTAATATAATAGAACTACCATTATCATTATTAGGATATATAACAACGTAATTTCTTTCTGATTCTATAACTGCGTCTACTACTTCTTTTATATTTTTTTCTAGTTTATCAACTTCAGTAGTAACAGGATGATACATAAGTATAGCGTAATTATCAAAGTTTATATCATACTTTTCTTTTACATCATCTATACTAGGCAATTCATTAGAGTACATAATATCTATATCAGGAGATCCAAATATAAATATAGAATCTTCTTTTTCACCTAATTGTATAATTCTTCTTTTAGCTTCTTCATTAGCTACTAGGTGAAAATGCGACATTTTAGTTATAGCATGTCTAATCGATTCATCTATAGTACCAGATACTTCTCCACCTTCTATATGCATAACTTTTATATTATTAAAAGCCCCGACTATAGCTCCTGCTAATGCCTCTAATCTATCACCATGTACTACTATCATATCTGGTGATATTTCATCACAATAATTACTAAGACCTATAATAGTATTACTTAAAGCTATATCCATATGATGACTTGAGCTAGATTTTTGATTTATATACTTGTATATATTCTTAAATCCATCTTTCTCAACTTCGTGATAAGTTGATCCATATTTCTGTAACATATGCATACCAGTTACAAAAACATGTAGTTCAAACTTATTACTTTCTTCAACTTTTTTCATAAGGGATTTTAATTTACCATAATCTGCCCTTGTTCCTGTTAGAAAAACTATTTTTCTCATAACATTATCCCTCTATATCAGACCAACATAAATGTTCATCCTCTTCTATATCTTTATTTACTACTTTTCCTAATAAAGATTCATAGTGTTCAGCTTTTATTTCACCAGTACCAGGTCTTTTTACCCATATATTTTCTTTAGTTAATATATCACCCTTTTTAAGTGGTTTAGTTGTAACTACTGTAGCAAAAGCAAAGTCTATTGTAACTTGTTCTTCTTTAGCAGCTTCTTTCTTTCCACCTCTCATTTGTTGTATTTCTTTACTAGCTTCTATTAATTCCTTTAATTCTTTAGGGTCCATAGAACATACTATATCTGGTCCTGGTCTATCTTTACTATCTGTAAAGTGTCTTTCAAGTACTGATGCGCCTAATGCTGTAGCAGCTAAACATGCATTGTTATTTACTGTATGGTCTGATAATCCTATTATTGCATTTGGAAATTCTTTTTGTAATTCTACCATTCCACCTAATCTAACTAAATTAGCTGGTGTTGGATATAAGTTTGTACAATGAAGTAATGAATACTTAACACCATGTTTCTCCATTATTTCAACTGATTTTCTTATACTATCTATATCATTCATTCCTGTTGATAATATTATTGGTTTTCCGAAAGAAGCTATTAAATCTATTAATGGATAGTTATTACATTCACCTGAACCTATTTTATATGCTTGTACACCCATTCTTTCTAATCTTTCTGCAGCTGCTCTTGAGAAAGGAGTACTTATAAATATCATTCCTTTAGATTCTACATATTCTTTTAATTTTGTTTCATCTTCTTCATTTAAAGCACATCTTGCCATTACATCATATATAGATACATCTGTATTTCCTGGTATAACTTTCTTTGCTGCTTTTGACATTTCATCTTCAACAACATGAGTTTGATGTTTTACAACTTCAGCACCAGCTTCATATGCTGCATCAACCATTTCAAATGCAGTTTTTAGACTACCTTCGTGATTTATACCTATTTCAGCTATTACTAATGGAGCATAATCTTCTCCTATTTTTCTATTTCCTATTTGCATATAATTTTTATTCATATTTTAACCTTCCCTGTTTTATATTTTCCAATATATACATTCTCTTTTGATTCCTATAGGATTTCCACCTATTATTACGTTGTTATATTTACTATAATTTCCATTTACCATAGAATTAGCACCTATAACTGTATCATCACCTATTATCGTTCCTTTAAGGATTGTACATCTACAACCTATCCATACGTTATCGCCTATCTTTATCTCTTTATCAATATTTAATAAATTATCTGAAACTTTGTCATATATTTTATGGCTATCAGTATCCATAATTATATTGTCCCATGATATTAAATTATTTTTCCCAAATTCTATTCTATTTCTAGACCATATTTGAGTATTGGCTGTTATTGTAAAATTTTCACCAAATATAATTTTTCCACTTTCTCTATCTATGGCTATTTTCGTACCAGAACCTAAAGATGCATTTCCTTTAAATATTATAGTTCCTTTATTACTCCACACACTTCTATTCTTTTTATAGTCAAATAATCCAGGTTCTGAAAAACCTATTTTTATCATTCTAAATTTTACTGGACCATCTATTAAGATTTTTCCACCTACATTTTCTAAAAATACCCGATTAGATACTAAAATAGGAAGTTTTATAGCATCTTTTACTGAAAGGTATTTAAAGTTAAAATATATTGTCTTTGGCATTGATATAATAAAATGTAGTATTTTCTTTATTTTCTTCATTACTGATCCCTTCACTCTATGCTTACATAATAAAAATATATAATTATAACCATTATAAATACCTTATTTTATAATAATTATTACTTTTATTGATTAAATATTTTAATATAATGCCAATTCTAAATAAGTAAATATATTTTATGTTAAAATTTAATGTTTATCCATATTTGACATCATAATTTCAGCTATCTGTAAATCTAGCATTTCATCTATATCTACATCATATTTTTCATCCATTATATAAACTAATTTATTATCATTTAAACTAGTTTTATTGTTTAAGTTTTGATTAATTTTATTTATATATATTGCTCCATTTACTTTATAAAAATCTTGGAAGTCTTGTCTTCTTTTTGTACTAGACTCTGATAGTAAATTTACAGCATATCCATTTGAATCTATACTCCTAATAAGTATAGGATTATCTTTTACTTTTGAAACACTTACTAATGCTTCTTCATTCTTTTCTAAAATTAATTCTATGGCTTCATCAATATGCCATGATTGTCTCAATGGTTGTGTCGGTTGAAGTAATACAACATAGTCATACTTCTCACCTAATTTTTCCATTTCTTCTATGCAATGTATTACTGCATCTATTGTCTTAGCATTATCAGATGATAAATATTCTGGCCTTAAAAATGGAACTTCTGCACCGTACTTTATAGCTTCTCTAGCTATCTCTTCTCCATCTGTAGTTACTACTACTTTATCTATATATTTAGATTTAAGACCAGCTTCTATTGAGTATGCTATTAGAGGCTTTCCATTTAAATCTATTATATTTTTATCTTTTATTCCTTTACTTCCAGCCCTTGCAGGTATAATAGCTAATATTTTTTTTAATTTAAACATTCAGATTACTCCTTTATATAATTACATTTGATACTATAATTATTTTTATTAAATTGAAACTCTCTTATCTAAATATAAATTTGATTATATTCTTGTTTTAATTTAGATATATAATCTATTTCACTATGGTCTTTAATATTAAAGAAATTTGGCTCAATTTGAATTTTATTTTTTGAATTAAAATTATATATAATACCACTGCAAATAGAAATCGATAATTCAAAATTAATATGCATGTAATTCAACACTTCAGCTGGAAAATCTTTTGATAAATTTATTACATCTGTATCTAAATTATATATAGAATTATCCCTTGGATGCTTTTTTAAAATAACTTGATATTTTTCTTTTTTGATATATTCAATAATATCTTTATATAAGTTTATTTTATATTCTTCTAGCATATATCCATCTTCTGATAATGGTTGAGTAAATACTATACATTTCTTACTTTCATCGTTAAAATTAGTATTCATATCAAATAATTCAGTAATTTTATAATTTATCTCCTTTTCTTCATTATAAAATTCATTTAATTTTTTCAACTTATGTTCCATATATTTAGGATAATTTTCAGGTTTTGATACATATATATTTTTTACATTATTTTTTAGTACTAAATCCTTTTTACCTGTTAGTATATAATTTAATATAGTTTTAATATATATTTTTTTTGTTAATTTATCTTTATTAAATACATCATAGTGAGTTACTCCATCTTCTATCATATAAAATCTAGAATTTTTATAGTTTTTATAAATATTTCGTTCTTCATTCTTGTATATGTTCCAATGAAAAAAATATATTTCATCATATTTTTTTTCATTGGTTTTATACATTTTTTTATCAAACTCGTCCATTAAAATAAATTTAATATTAGAGAATATGTTATTTCCTCTAAGTATCATACTTTTTAAATTTTCTTCATCAAATTGTTTTGATATGCATACTACTGTAGATTCAGTATTATAATTACTCATCTTTATCGCATTATATATATGATAGTAAGACCTACATATAAATAACCTTTTTATCATTAGTATTACCCCCATTTCTGCCTATATTTATATCTATAAAAAATAAAATATATCCTATTAAAAATAAGAAAGCTGGATTCGAAATATTTAAACCATTAATACCTAATAAAAAAATATATATATATATTTTTTTACCAAATGGGATTTTTTTGCATGCTTTATATAAAAATAAGTACATAGGTATAGCAAATATACCAATTTCATATAATAATGCTCCATTCATAGTAACTATCTTATTTGTAACATTTTGGAATCTATAAATTGGTTCTATAAATAGTGTTGGATTCGATATTACATGGTTATAATATTCAATCCCCCAAGCTAGAACTCCATGTGGCATCATACAGTTTGATAAAAATTCTTTTAAAGATATATATACATGTGCAAATCTAATATTTAAACTTATATCTGTAAATATTAAGTCTAATGGATTTAATATTAATTGACTTAGTAAATGAGTTAATCTACTATCTTTATCAATATTCATATATATTAGTAGAGCTATAATAAATATAAAAGGTATTGTTATAAACTTTATAAGTGTCTTAATATTTATATTTTTAATATTAAATACTATATATAATAATATAGAATATACAACTCCCACAGCATTTTGTGCTAAGACTATGGATGAAAGAATTGTTAAAATCATATATTTTTTATTTTTATTATAATTTATTATTAATAATATTAAAGTTATCATTAATAAAATTATTACAAAGTATGCAGGTTCATTAGCTAACGATATAACACCTCTATCAGATGTAATAAACTTTCTTATTCTCCATACTATAAATATATTTCTATTAAAAATTTGTAAAACGCCTATACCTGTCCAAATGCCATAAAATATTTTTAATATTTTCTCCAATTTACTATGCATTAATATTTTTATTGATATAAACGATGCAAAAGGTATTATTATTATAGAAACATATCCATATATCCCTCTAACAAAATCCCCAATATCAAATATGTTATACTTTATATCTACTATCAAGCACACTATTATTACAAAAAACATATACGTAGATATCTGGACATATTTTTTATTAATAATAAATTTTCTATTTATTAAGTAAATTATAATTATAATTAGACCTAAAATAATTGAATAAAATTGTGTATCTGTATTAGTTCCTATGTTAAAAAATTTTATATATGGAAAAAATACAGCTATTAAAAATAAATATATTAATATAGTCATTTGAACTTTCTTTTCATAAAATTAATTATTTTAGGCATCCATTCAATACTTTCTATATTAATAACATCTATCTCTCTGCTTAACATATGTTTTTGTAATATCCATACATTAAATAATCTTTCACTTATAAATCCAAATATTCTACTTTGGTATGCATCATAATCAGATATATCAACTCTTTTTTCTAATTCAAATAATATATTAAATAACCATTCACAGTACTCATCAAATAACTCTTTCTTCATAACAAACATATTATATAAATGAATAGTTTTACCATTCATAACTCTATCAAAATTTTCTAAATACTCAGGATATAACTCTTCTATTATATTTCTAGTTTCATCTAAATCTTTTATATGATGTGCATTTTTATAGTGACTATAAATAGTTTCTATATAATAATTTCTCTTTTTAGGAACTATTATATCTGCATTCTTTAATATCTTCTCTATATCTTGTTTATTTAAAATCAAATCCATTTTATTATTTTTATTTTTAGCTACTTCAAACTTACTCTTATCAGTAAAATATCTACGGTAATGGCTAAGACCTATAACATCACACTGTAAGTTTTTCCAAGCCCAATATAATCCTGTTAGTTCACAGTAATTTGAATTTTTTAATGATATATTTTCTCCTTGGTTATCACCTTGATAACCAAGATCTTCTTTACCTTCTCTTCCTACATGAATAGGCAAATATATATCTTCAGAAGGCATGTCATATTTTTTATGTGTAGCAACTAATATCTTAATATCCATATATTTTTACATAGCCTCCTTAACTTTATCTAATGCCGCTCTTATTACATTGTGCATATCATAATATTTATAATCAGCTAGTCTTCCACCAAATATATACTTATCTTCTCTAACTGCTAATTCTTTATACTTTGCAAACATTTCATCATTTCTATCATTATTGATAGGATAATATGGTTCATCACCTATTTTCCAATCAGCCGGATATTCTTTAGTAATTACAGTTTTATTTTGAGTTCCATATTCAAAATGTTTATGTTCAATTATCCTAGTATAAGGTGTGTCTCTATCCGTATAATTTACAACTGCATTTCCTTGATAGTTTTCTTCATTTAATATTTCAGTTTCAAATTTTAGACTTCTATATTCTAAAACTCCAAACTTATAATCATAAAATTCATCTATCATACCTGTGAATAATATTTTTTCTGCTTTTTTTTCTAGTTCATCTTTATGTTCAAAGAAGTCTACTCCTAATCTAACATCACATTTTTCTAACATTTTTTCTATTATTTTATTATATCCACCTATAGGTATACCTTGATATAAATCATTGAAATAATTATTATCATATGAAAATCTTACTGGTAATCTTCTTATAATAAAAGCAGGTAACTCTGTAGCTGACCTTCCCCATTGCTTTTCTGTATATCCTTTTATTAATTTTTCATAAATATCTGTTCCTACTAGGGATATAGCTTGCTCCTCTAAATTTTTAGGTATTTCTATTCCTGCTTGCTTTTTTTGCTCTTCAATTTTTAATTTAGCTTCTTCTGGTGTTATAACCCCCCATAATTTATTAAATGTATTCATATTAAATGGAAGATTATATATTTCACCATTAAAATTAGCTATTGGCTGATTAGTATATCTATTAAATTCAACTATATCATTTACATAGTCCCACACTTCTTTATCACTTGTGTGGAATATATGTGCTCCATATTTATGAACATTTATTCCCTCAATATTTTCACAGTATATATTTCCACCTACATGATTTCTTTTATCTATAACTAAAACTTTTTTACCTCTCTTTGTTGCTTCATATGCAAATGTTGATCCATAAAGTCCCGCACCTACTATTAAATAATCATACATAATTGATAACTCCTTTTACTAATATGATCCTTCTCTTTTTAAAACTTTAACTGCCGTCATAAATATTATATATAAGTCCTTAAAAGTATTTCTTGTTGTAACATACTCCATATCAAGATCTACTCTTTCATCATATGTTGTATCACTTCTTCCACTTACTTGCCAAAGTCCAGTAAGACCAGGTTTTACAGCCTTATAATAATCCTCACACTCGCCATAAAACTCTAACTCATCTATAACTATTGGTCTTGGCCCAACTATAGTCATATCACCTTTTAATATATTAAATAATTGTGGTAATTCATCTAAACTTGTCTTACGTATAAACTTACCAACCTTCGTTATTCTTGGATCATTTTTTAACTTAAAAGTCTCTGCATATTCTCTTTTTTGTTCTTCCGTAAAATTCTTCTTCATTTCTTCTGCATTAGCAAACATTGATCTAAATTTTAAACAAGGAAATAGTCTACCATCTTTTCCAACTCTCATATGCCCAAATATCACTTTTCCCTTTGGATCTTCTATTTTTATAGCTATAGCTACTAACATCATAATAGGTAAAAGTAAAATTAAACCAATTAATGAACCTATAATATCTAGAAATCTTTTTATAAATAAATACCCTTCAGAATTCTTAATTTCTGAAGTTACAAAATCAATAGCTATTGCATTCTCATCAATTTTTTCATCAAGTCTAAGTATTTGTTCCATTTCCATCCCCCATTCTATTTATCTTTTTCTTCTTCTCGTCCTTCTAGTCTCCTGTTCATAATAATAGTTATAATATCCATTAGCTCCACTAGCTTCAAACTTATTTAAAACAACACCTAAAATATTAGCTCCAACTTTTTCAAGCCTTTCCTTAGAAACCTTCGCCATCTCAATGTCAGCCTCTCCTGCTCCAACAACAAAAATACAACCATCAGTGTAACTTGATATAATTCCAGCATCAGTTACAATACCTATTGGAGGTGCATCTATAAAAACATAATCATAATAATCTCTTAAACTTTCTACAAAATCTTTTATCTTCTTAGAAGACAACATTTCAGAAGGATTTGGAGGTATCGGACCACAAGTTAACACATGTAGATTTCTTACCTCTGTACAATGTACACATTCAGTAAAATTCTTATTTCCTAAAAGTATATCTGTAAGCCCTTCTACATTACTTATATTAAACATTCTGTGTACACTTGGGTTTCTTAAATCTCCTTCCATTATAAGTACCTTTTTGTCTAAGTTTGCAAAACTAACAGCTAAGTTAGCTATTACAGTACTTTTTCCTTCATTTTGAGTTGAACTTGTTACATTTATAACCTTTAATTCTTTATCTAAATTAGAAAACTCTATACTAGTTCTTATTCCTCTATAAGCTTCTGCTATAGGAGATTTTGGATTTCTTACACTTATTATTCTGTTCATATTTTTCATATATACCCTCCTATCTTTCTAATTTTTCATTAGGTACAACACCAAGTACCGAAAGGCCTAAATGTTTTTCTATATCTTGTGGTGTTTTTAATTTATTGTCTAAATACTCTATTAAAAATACAACAAATAATCCAATCATTGCCCCAAGAACTGCCGCTATTGCCATATTCATCATTTTATTTGGCTTTATAGGACTTTGAGGTAATATCGCTTTATCTATTACTTGAATATCATTTGCTTTAGTTATTCTTTTAGCTTCTTTTTTAAATACTTTAGGTATTTCATTTGCTATATCCCTTGCTTTTTCTTTATTAGTATCTTGAACACTTATACTTATAATTTGAGTATCTTTTACAGGGGATACAGTTACATTCTTTACTAAATCTCCATATTTATCATCTAATTTTAGATTTTTTATTACATCATCTAATACTGATCTTGACTTTATTATTTCCCCATAAGTTACTGCAAGCTTTTGAGTAACATTAAATTGATCTCCAGTTATCATTTGAGTTTCTTCATTTTTTTCAGTATTTACTATTAAAGTTGATTTTGCTTCATACACTGGATTTAACATAAAAAAGCTTATTACTCCACTTACAACAACTGCTATTATTGTTATAAGTGCAACTATCCAAAATCTTTTTTTTACAATTCCAAAGTACTCCCTTAAGTCAACTGTTTCTTCCATTTTATTTCCTCCATTTTTCTATTTATTTCTATTTATTTCTATTTATTTCTATTTTTTTCGACAAATACAAACAATAATATAACATTATTCAAACATTTTGTATACATATTCGATGAAATTTCCTTTAATTTTCATGAAAAACTTTTTATGGTTATATATATTTTTATTACTACATTTAGCTATTCTAATCACTATTTAAATGGATTTAAATTCACTTGAATTTAATAAAAAAATTTGCTTCGATCTTTTCTCCAATGGATATATCCGCTTAACAAATATCATTTTTTACGTTTATAAAGCTATCGATGTTACTTATAGGTTATCCATATTTTTTTCATTATATAATTTTCTTATACATAAAAAAGAGAAGGTATATGATTTTAATAAAATCATATACCTTCTCTTTTTTTATTAATATTTATCTATTTCTTCTAATAGTTCTTCAACTAATCTATCTCCATTTATTTTTCTAACTATCTCACCTTTTTTAAATAAAAGTCCTTCACCTTTACCACCAGCTATACCAATATCGGCTTCTCTAGCCTCGCCAGGACCATTAACAGCACATCCCATAATAGCCACTGTTATGTCTTTTTCCATATGGTTTATCTTTTCTTCAACTTCGTTAACTACACTTATAAGGTCTATATTACATCTTCCACAAGTTGGACAAGATACTACTTTTATCTTGTCATTTAATAAATCTAAGCTTCTAAGTATTTCTTTACCAACTATAACTTCTTCACAAGGATCTCCTGTAAGAGATATTCTTATAGTATCTCCTATCCCTTTAAGAAGTAATGCTCCAACCCCTATTGACGATTTTATAGTTCCTTTTTTAACACTTCCTGATTCTGTTATACCAATGTGTAATGGATAGTCTACTTGCTTTGATATAAGTTCGTATGCTTCTAATGTTTTGTATATATCAGAAGACTTTAAAGATATTACTATATTTCTAAAATCTAAGTCCTCTAGTATTTTAACGTGATTCATTGCACTTTCAACTAAAGCTTCGGCAGTTGCAGAGCCATACTTTTGTAGTAATTCTTTTTCAAGTGATCCACCGTTAACACCTATTCTTATCTTTAAGTTTTTCTCTTTACACTTTTCAACAACCATTTTTACTCTGTCTATGCTACCAATATTTCCTGGATTTATTCTAACTCCATCTACTCCTTGGTCTATTACTTCTAGTGCCAGTCTATAATCAAAGTGTATATCTGCAATTACTGGTATATTAACTTCTGATTTTATTTTTGCTATATTTTTAGCCGCAGTCATGTCAGGTATTGCAACTCTAACAATATCACATCCAACTTCTTCTAATCTTTTTATTTGTGCTATTGTAGCTTCTGCATCCCTTGTATCTGTGTTAGTCATTGATTGTATACTTATAGGATTATTACCTCCTATTTTAACATTACCAACACTTACTTCTCTAGATTGTCTTCTTTTATACATTTTTTCACCTTCTTCTTGAGTCATCTAAAATAGCTTTAATGTTTACAATATTCAAAGGATATATCTTTAATTAAGATACATCCTTTAATAATAAATATTTTATAAAAGTTTAATTTATTTATTTAAATTGTAATACACTAATATATTATAATTTAAAACAATTTTAATATATCTTTATACGTTACAAATAGCATGAATCCCATTAAGACCATTAGTCCTACTGAGTGTATCATAGCTTCTTTGTTTGGATCTAATTTCTTTCCTCTTATAGCTTCTATACCTAATATTAATAATCTTCCACCATCAAGTGCTGGTATAGGAAGTAAGTTTAATATTCCTAGGTTTAAACTTATTACTGCTGCTATATATATAAGGTTAATAATACCCATTTTAGCTGCATCTGAAACTATTCCTATAACTCCAACAGGTCCTGCTACTGAGTTTTCAAATCCTCCTGGTATAGTTCCTGTAAATAGTTGAACAACAAATGTTAACATTTGCTTAATCATATCCCAAGTTGCTACAAATGCTTTAGGTATTGCTTTTATTATGCTTTTTTCGTAAACAGGTGATATACCTATAACATATTTTCCTTGGTCATTTTTTTCTGGTGTTATAGAAAAATCTTTAGTGGTATTATCTCTTTCTACTTTTATATTTATTGGTTTTTTTGCTTCTACTTCCAAAGTGGAGTATGGAATGCAACTTGTCAATAATTGCAATAGCTCCTTATTTTCCTCACATAAATATATCAGATTACGTATA